>Ga0078972_1009295_pt1 | contig 19556 bp, 16 predicted proteins | sample YelNatPaOPGAMG01_FD_67568 | JGI IMG/M metagenome (GOLD analysis project Ga0078972, IMG submission 67568) | Hot spring thermophilic microbial communities from Obsidian Pool, Yellowstone National Park, USA - OP-RAMG-01 (SPADES assembly) (version 2) | ecosystem: Environmental > Aquatic > Thermal...
CTTCTGCTGCAAGCATAATATTGGTTGCTGCCATAGATGTCTCTTCGATAGGATAACTCCCAGAAGAAGTGTCATATCCCAGAATAAATGCCCTTTTCGCTGCCTTTAGTACAGAGCTGTAGCTAGTAGTCTCAGCCATCTTTGTTAATGTCTCTTTGTCATCTATGATTAAGATATGCAGGGCTTTAAATGACCTGACTGAGCGTCTGTTTTTCAATACTTTTTCAAATTCCATAAGAACCTCCAATCTATTGTTAAGATGCCTATAATTTAGGTTTGTTTCACTATATTTGACAAATCTATAAAATTGTTTTAGTTAAGTTCTGTTAGATATTATTGATATTCCTTCAACCAGGAGGATATATGAAGGAACCTGTAATAGGTATTGACCTCGGGACTTCTTACAGTTGTGTGGCAACTGTCATAAATGGGATGCCAACCGTTATACCAAATGAGTGGGGGGAGAGGATACACGCCTCGGTTGTATCTTTTCTTGATAGCGATCGTATAATTGTGGGCAATGAGGCAAAAAAGAGGATTATAAGTGACCCTGAGAATACTGTGTATTCTGCAAAGAGACTTATTGGGAGGTACTTTTTCTCTGAGGAGGTGAAGAAGGCGAGGGCTATATGCTCTTATCAAATAGTAGAGGGTCCTAACTCTTCGGTGAGGATACTCATTAAGGGGAGGCAGTATTCTATACCCGAGATATCTGCCCTGGTTTTGAGGGAGATGAAGACTATTGCGGAGAACTATCTGGGCACCAAAGTCTCTAAGGCGGTAATAACAGTTCCTGCCTTTTTCAATGATAATCAGAGACAGGCAACAAAAGATGCGGGGAAGATAGCCGGTCTGGATGTCTTGAGGATCCTGAATGAGCCCACCGCCGCTGCCCTTGCCTATGGTTTTGGGAAGGGTATATCTCAAAAGGTGGTTGTTTACGACCTCGGTGGTGGGACTTTTGATGTCTCGATTCTGGATATAGGTAATGATATGTTTGAGGTCATTTCCACGGCAGGAGATACATACCTTGGCGGCGATGATATGGACATCAAGATTATGGAATATTTAATTGACCTTATAAAGAGACAGTTTGGGTTTAATCCAATGGATGATAAACATATCCTTCAGCGATTGAGGGATCACGCGGAGAAGGCTAAGATTGGGTTTTCGGAAAAGGATAGAGTAGAGGTCAATATCAAGAATCTCTTTGTTGGGGCTGATAATAAGCCAAGGGACTTTTATACGGTAATAACATCTGACCAGTTCAGGGAGATGGTGAATCCTATCCTGCAGAGGACATTTAAGGTCTGTGATGAGGCTCTACAGTCTGCCAGACTCACTATAGGGGATATACAAGGGGTGATACTCGTTGGTGGACCCACAAAACTTCCGATTGTAAGGGATTATGTCAGATACTACTTTCAGAAGGATCCCCTCTATGGGATTAACCCGGATGAGGTGGTTGCCATAGGGGCGGCGATTCAGGGCGATTCACTTGTGGACGAGACCAAAAAGTCTACATTCCTTTTAGATGTTACCCCTCTGACCCTCAGGATTGCCACAGTTGGGGGCTATACAGATGCCATTATCCCGAGGAATTCACCACTCCCTATCGAAAGGAAGAGGAGGTTTACTACCTCCAGAGACAATCAAGATAGAGTCCGCATCAGGGTTCTTCAGGGTGAATCTAACCGTGCAGATGAGTGTGAACTCCTCGGGGAGTTTGAGTTCTCGGGATTCAGGATAGCACCACGGGGAGAGGTGACAATTGAAGTTACATTTGATATAAATACAGATGGGATTGTGAATGTCTCTGCAAGGGATGTGGAGACAGGGCTGGAACAGTCCACTACAATCTACCTGAACGCGGGCCTGTCCGCTGAAGAGGTAGCGATGTCTCAGGATCTCTCTCAGGAGATTGTAATTGAGAGGGACCGGAGCAACCTTCCAGAAGTCAAAGAATAGGAGTGAGATATGAGTCAGATTACCCCTGAAGAGATAATAATTCTATCTGAAGCGATTGATGAGATGGACTATTACCAGATTCTCAAGGTTAAGCCAGATGCGCCCCTGAGTGAAATAAAAGAGGCATATTATAGAGAAATGAGGGTGTTTCATCCCGACAATTTTGTGGGTCTGACTGATTCGGAACTGAAGAACAGGATCTTGAAGATCTCTAAACTGATCACTGAGGCATATATAGTTCTCAGGGATTTCGATAAGAGAAAGAAGTATGATGCCCAGCTGCAGAATAGAGATGCTGGTGGGAATATACGGTTCGTGGAGGAGGAGACAAAGAACGAGGAGAAGGATGATATCACCTCCCCTCAGGCAAGGAAGTTATACAATCAGGCTCTGGGGGAGATACTCCAGAACCGTATTCAGGATGCTATTAAGAACTTAAAGCTCGCCCTGGTCTTTGAGCCCAAAAGCCAGACAATCAAGAAGAAGTTAGAAGAAATTCAATCTAAAAAGGGTTGAGATTTTTATCAGTCTATATATAATCCCTCCGCCTATGTTTACAGGAACAATAGCGGCATTTCTCATATTTTTATCCCTTCCCGCTTTTTCAGAAGACCTGATGGATATAAAACTGGAGGAGGATGTCGAGTTTATCAACTACGCCGACAGGGTGATAAACTTTGATATAAAATTCAATATAACCTCCAATGATGCCCTCTTTGAGGAAGGGTATTATTATTACAAGATAGAGGATTATGAGAATGCCCTGAGGAAACTGGAGGACTATCTCCTCGTCTGTACCAACCCCGAATTGAGGGAGTATGCCCTGTTTATGGCGGGGTTGTCGGCGATCAGACTGGGTGACTATAAAAGGGCGATAAGTCTCTTTGAGGGGATTACATACCTTGCGTACCTCGAGGATTATAGACACTACTATCTTGCATATGCTATGGTGAAGAGCGGGGATTTTGAGAAGGCAATGCAGGAACTGGAGACGATCCAGAGAGAGTATCCAGCAACTATTTTGACAGTGGAGATTGAGTTTCTAAAACTTGATATATTTATATCCCGTAACAATTATGCTGAGATAATTGAGCAGGCAAAGAGCCTTTTGGATATCATCGCCGATTCCAGCAATTACAAGTCTATGGAGGATTTCCTCATCTTCAACATAGCAAAGTCATATCTTGCCTTAAATGACATAAAGAGTGCAAAGGAGTATCTATTCAGGATTTATACGGACTATCCATTCTCTAACTATTCCAAGATTGTCTATGATATTCTGACTCTTCAATTGAGGCAGAGTATTGATGTGACCTACAGGATGGCGCGTGCTGACAAGCTCTTTTCAAAACAGTTGTATAGAAATGCCCTTGATGAGTATTTGAGGGTTGAGGGGATGTTGAAGAATAACCCAGACAAGAGGTACGCAGATATCAAACGGAGATTGATTCTGAAGAAGGCAGACTGTTACTTTAATCTGAAAGAGGCCTCTCTGGCAAGGGAGCTATATAGTAGTCTCCTTGAGGATAGCTATTACTCTCCTGATATGAAGGCATATTTTATGTATCGGATCGCCTCTCTGGCAAAGAGGGGAGCCGATAATAGTGAGGCAATAAGGTTGTACAGTGAGCTTGCCAGTAAATACCCAAGGTCTAAGTATGCCGATGAGGCGCGGTATTTGAGTATCTGGCTCAAATATAATGATGGTAAGTATGACGAGGCGATAGCAGGTTTTAAGGAGTTTGTGAAGAGGTATAGAAGATCTCCAAAGAGGCTGGATGCCCTGTGGTTTTTGGGGATAAATCTATATAAAAAGAAGGCGTATTCAGAGGCGTTTGAGTATTTTTATGAGATAAAGAGGTCAACTCCTAATTCAGAAAATCTGAAACCCGCGGCGATATATTTTCTCGCCCGATTGTCCTGCGAGATGAATAGAATGAATGATTGCCGGGATTATTATATAAATCTCATTGAGAATTTCCCTCTTAATTATTACTCCCTTATGGCTCAAAACAGGTTATCTGAGACATTTGGGGAGGATGTGCCTTTCCCTGATAATGAGGGGGTGTATGATATAAGTGAGGATGACCTGTCAATCTCTCGACAGCCTGAGAGATTCAATTTGGCTCAGGAGGGTATTTTAAGATTTAATAAGGCACTGCAGTTAATAAGGCTTAATCTGGAGAACTATGCAAAAAGAGAACTCGATTATTTGAATGTAAAGATGAAGGATGATTATAGAGTCCTTTACTTCCTTTCGACAATGAGACACAGGGCTGGTGACTATTACGGGAGTATGAGGGTTTTAAGGGGGTTTTTTATTGATAAGATGATTTATCGCCCCTCCCAAAAGGAGATTATGTTCTGGAAGAGAATGTTCCCCCTTGCCTATCTCAATTATGTCATTGACAATGCCCGCAAGTACAATCTCGACCCACTTCTAATTCTGGCGATTATGAGAGAAGAGAGTCACTTTCGCTATGATGTAGTCTCCCCAGCTGGGGCGGTCGGACTTATGCAGTTAATGCCGAAGACGGGAAGACTGATATCTAATTCACTAGGTATTGAAGATTTTGACGAGGAACTCCTGAATATACCCGAGATAAATATACAACTGGGTTGCTGGTATATGAACCAACTTATAATTAAATTTAACGGACAGTTACCCTTTGCCATTGCCGCGTATAATGCCGGGCCCGGAGCAGTGGACAGGTGGCTAAAAAAGAATAAGGGACTCAATCTGGACCTCTTTATTGAAGAGATTCCGTATAAAGAGACAAGGGGTTATGTGAAGAGAGTACTTCAAACTTACGGTATTTACAATTATATCTACCGAAATAAAGACAGGAAGAAGATTTTACCTTTGAGGCAGAGTTTTGAGTCTGAATCTAAGGATAATATAAATTTTTGAGGTGGGTTTTATATCTTTTTGACCCTGCCCGATTTGATGCACTGAGTGCAGACCAGAATTCTCTTGTGGACGCCATTAACATTGGCATGTACCCTTTGAAGATTGGGCAGACTTCTGGATTTGGTTCTGTTGTTGGCGTGAGAGACATTGTTTACAACCATTGGACCTTTAGAACATATCTCGCATCTTCTTGCCATCTCTACTCCTCCATAAGAAGGGCATTCTCATATACCAAAATGGATTAAAAGGCAAGGACTTTTTTGGGGGTTTGTTATTTTAAGTTACCGAAGTCCCTATGTGATGATAACATAGGGTAATATTTGCGGAATTTCCGATTTTTTAAAGAGGTTTTCATATTGCGGGGGTGGGCGAAAACTTATCCATTTTTAATAAAAAGATTATCGAAGACCTTTTGATATAAAAATTTCTTGAAATTACAGAAATTGATTAGTAAGAAGAAAATTATGTTTATACAATTTCTCAATTTTAGGTTATAATAAAATAAGATATAAAAAATATGCACAAAGAGATAAAATTTTACAAAACACTTCTTGATGATTTTATTGGTGAAAAGATTGAGGTTGAAATAAAAACAACCCCACTGATTTCGGTAGAAACCCCTCTACAAGATGGGAATTTTGAGATAGAATTTGAAGACGGGACAAAAATAAAACACAAAGGTTTGGAGTATATACTCATCAAATCCCTAATATGTTATGAGTGAAAAAGGAGGTAGATATGCCAAAACCATTTTTTGAAACTAAGACAATAAATTTTGTTGAATTGATAGGGAATTCTAAAAAATATAAAGTTCCAAGATTTCAACGAAGTTATTCTTGGGAAGAATCGAATTGGGAAGACCTTTGGCTGGATATACTTGCATTAAGAAACAATGAAGAATCAATTCATTATCTTGGAACTATAGTTCTTCAATCCGAGGATAATAAAACCTTTATTGTTATAGATGGCCAGCAAAGAATAGTAACTTTAAGTATTATAGTAATTAGTTGTTTGAAATTGTTGACTGATTTAATTGACAAAGGTATAGAGCCAGAAAAAAATAAAGAAAGAAAAGAAATATTTATTAATCAATATATTGGTTTTAAAGATCCAAAATCATTAACTTATGAATCAAAACTTACTTTGAATGAAATAGATAAGGATTTATACAATTCCTATTTAGTCCAATTAAAAAAACCTAATTTATTATCTAAATTGCCTGATTCAAATAAATTATTAGTTAATGCTTATGATTACTTTATTACAAAATTAGAAAGTATCGGTTTGAAAAATAGTGGAGAGTCTATTGCTGACTTTATTGAATCAATTTTATCTACGAGGTTATTTTTTATTCAGATAGTTGTTGATGACACAATATCAGCATATACAGTTTTTGAAACACTAAATGCAAGAGGTGTTGGACTTACGACAACTGATTTATTAAAAAATTACTTATTCTCCTTATTAGATAGTGAAATAGATATAAATACTTTACAGCCGAGATGGAACAGAATTGTAAATACAATTTCATATAGAAATTTTCCTGAATTTTTACGGTATTATATTAACTCGCAGCAGCAACTTGTTAGAGCTGATCGTTTATTTAGAGAAATTAAAAATAAAGTAACTAACAAAGATAGTGTTTTTAAAATCTTAGATGAATTAGAGAAGTATTCAGAAATATATGTAGCACTGGATGACCCAGAAAATGAATTATGGAATGATTTTGATAATTGCAAAGATATTAGAGTTCTACTTAATGAATTAAAGCTGTTTGAAGTCAAACAACACAAGACTTTATTACTTGCTGTTTATTTTAAACTTAGAGAGCATTTTGAAAGTATTTTAATGATTATTAGGGCGATAACATTTAGATATAATGTAATAGGTAAACTAAATCCAAATTTATTAGAAAAAGCATACAATGATGCTGCGATTGAAGTAAATAATGGGAATTTAAAAACGCCCAAAGAAATTCAAAAAAAATTGAAAGATATTTATATTGATGATGAAAGTTTTAAAAGTTATTTTATTACAAAATCGTTTGATACAAATAAAACAAAGGATAAAAAACTTGTGCGGTATATTCTATTGTCTATTGAGAATCAAAAGTATCAGAAAGATTATTATCCCTTTGATACAAATGCAACGATTGAGCATATTTTTCCAGAAAATTATGTAAACGAAGGCATTGATAATTCAATGATAAACAGATTAGGTAACCTTACACTTCTTGAATCAACGTTAAACAAAGAGTGTGGGAATAAGCCATTTAAAGAAAAAATTAAAATATATGAAAAGTCTCAATATTCAATAACTAAAGAAATTATAGATAATGAAGATTGGAATGAAGATAGCATAAGAAATAGACAAGCGCAATTGGCAAAAGTTGCAACTTCAATTTGGAAAATTTCGTTTTGAGGAATTTTTGAACTGTTTGTAAGATTAAAGGGGGTGGATATAAAATGTTATCTGTTTATATCCTTACAACACCTGAAGCCTGTGGAGTAGTCGTGGTATGTAAACTCGTGGGCAGTTGTAGTATAGAGACAACCGTTGCCGTTTATTCTGGCATCTGCATAGAATCCACCCTTGAAGGTGCCTTTGGGATCGGATATCCATGCTTGAGGGTATTTGCTCGAATATTCAGATCTTTCTTCCTATCCGCAGGATTTTAGTTGTAATGTCTATAAATTGTTGTAATCCTTCTTATCCATTATGCTTGATAGACTGGCTGGGATAATACTACCGATAATTGAGAGAATATTGAACAAAAGAGGTGTAATAGTCCTCTGTGAGGATAATATTCAGGCACAGGAGATAAAAAGTTTAATAGAGACTATTTCTCCGTTCTTTTCCGATGCTGATATAAGTGCGCTTATTCTACCATACGATGAGTATGAGCCGTTCACTAATATTATGCCTGTTGCTGAACTGTTGATAAGAAAGATAGAGGGTTTGAGCGAACTGATTGGTAATAATAGATACAATGTGGTGATTGTACCGGTAAAGGGGCTCATAAGTTATACAATCCCCATTGAGGTTTTGAAGAGGTATATCATAGAATTGAGACTTGATGACAGGGTCTCGATAAAGAGTCTAATTGAAAGGCTCACTGCCGCTGGTTATATTCGGGAAGGGGTTGTGGATATGAAGGGGAGATTCTCTCTGAGAGGGGAGATACTGGATGTATTCGGGATGAATAAGAGATTCCCTGCCAGAATTGTGTTCTTTGGAGACAGGATAGAGAGAATCAGGTATTTTGATATCGAGACGCAGAGAGGGTTTAAGGATGTAGATATTTACAAGATTCTCCCCATAAATGAGTTTATCCTGAGTGACGAATTCAGGAACAATACAATCGAAAATATAAAGTATGTGGCATCTGAGAATGGTTTCCCTTCCAACCTCTTAAAGGAGTATATAGAGGAGCTGGACCTCTCATTCAGCCTCAATCTGAAGAACCACTATCTCCCATTTATGTACAATTATAGATGTAACTCCGTCTTTGATTATATCAAACACCACTTCGGTGATATGGGCGGGGTGGATATACTCTCAACTTCGAAGGAGACTCTCATAGAGGAACTCGAGGAGTATTATGAATTGATATATTCCAATTTTGAGGATTTGAAAAAAGGTGAGAAGATATACCCCCCACTTGACTCCCTGATTGTGGATAAGTCTCAGGTTATCTCTTTTGTTGATAAATCTGTTACTGAGAGTAAAGGGGTAGAGGTTCCGGATACAGAGAGGATGCTATCTAAAGTCAGGTTGTATTTGAAAAAGGATACGAATATCTCTCTCGAACACATAAAGTTGGAGCTGAATGAACTTATGAGAAGTTATTCGAGGATTGTATTTGTCTACAAAAGTGACAGGGAGAGGGATATAATGGCAGAGATGCTCAATCTGATGGGGGTCAGGTTCACGGCGGAATTTGATGAGGGGGTAGGTGTTTTCCTCACTCCCGGGGAGATGAGATCGGCTATTGCCATCGAGGGAAGTCTCTTTATACCTGTATCTTTTCTTGCGAGAGAGAAGAGGATTTACGAATATGAGGAGAGTGTATACGATAAGATCAGGGCGATAAGGCTCAAGTTTAACGAGATAAAGGTTGGGGATTATGTGGTTCATCAGGATTTCGGGATAGGTATATACAGGGGTCTGAAGAAGATATCTTCTGAGGGAGGGGTTCAGGATTTTATTATTATAGAATATAAAGACAATAAGCTCCTTTACCTCCCGGCGCTCAATATTGATTTGATCTCTAAGTATGAGGCCAGATCCGGCAAGTCCCCTGCCATCTCCTCTCTCGGGAAGGATGAATGGCAGAAGAGAAAGGTGAAAATAAAGGAGGAGATTTTAAGATTTGCTGCGGAGATTCTGCGATTAAGGGCTGAGAGGAAGATGATCAAAAAGATCCCTATAAAAGAACCCGACGAGATGTATGAAAGGTTTGTGGAGGGTTTTGAATATATAGAAACAAAGGACCAGTTGAGGTGCATTGAGGAGGTAAAGAGGGATCTAATGAGTGACTTCCCTATGGAGCGGATTATCTGCGGGGATGTGGGATTCGGGAAGACCGAGATAATTATGAGGGCGGCGTTTATGGTCGCGGGCAGTGGTTATCAGGTTGCCATACTCGTCCCGACGACTGTACTGGCCGAACAGCACTATCACAATTTCAAGCGGAGATTTTATGAGTTTCCCTTCAGAATAGAGATGCTCTCAAGATTTGTAAGTCCATCAGAGCAGGTGAGGATTATCAATGATATTAGAGAGGGGAAGGTTGATATAGTAATCGGTACTCATAAGATTCTGATGGGGAATCTTGAATTCAAAAATCTCAGACTTCTTGTAATCGATGAGGAACAGAAGTTTGGGGTTGAGCAGAAGGAGCTTCTCAAAAAACAATTTCCTGATCTGGATATCCTCATAACTACTGCCACACCCATACCGAGGACCCTCCATATGGGTTTCTCGGGGTTGCTGGATCTCTCCGTATTGAGCACCCCGCCGGAGGGGAGGGTCCCTATCAGAACCGTTCTTTCCCGATATGATGATGAGGTAATCAGAAATGCCATTTACAAAGAGATAAAGAGGTACGGGCAGGTATTCTTTGTCCATCCAAGGATTCAGGGGATAGAGACAGAGGCAAAGAGGGTTGCCTCCTTGATTTCAGGTCTGCGGGTTGCCGTGGTTCACGGGAGGATGGCATCTGATACCATTGAGAATGTTATGCACGACTTTTATGAAAAAAAGTACGATGTACTCGTGTCTACAAATATTATTGGTTCGGGACTGGATTTTCAGAATGTAAATACCATAATAGTGAACAGGGCTGATATGTTCGGGCTTGCGGAGCTCTATCAGTTGAGGGGGAGGGTAGGAAGAGGCAGGGTAAATGGTTATGCCTATTTCCTCTTCCCTTCGTTGACGAATGTGCCACCTGAAATCAAGAAGAAGATGGATGTCCTTTATAGACATCAGGGGCTCGGGGCGGGATTTAATATCGCCAGTGAAGACCTTGAAATGAGAGGGGCAGGAGAACTCCTCGGTAAGAAGCAGGCGGGTTTTATAGATGGAATAGGGTTTGACCTGTATCAGGAACTACTGGAGGATGCTATATGTGAGATTAAGGGGGTTGAACCCAGAAGGAGGATAGAACCGGAGATCAGGCTCGATATGCCAGTCTATATCCCCGACAGTTATATAGAAGATGTGGTTGTGAGGCTTAACTTCTATTACAGATTTTCTATGGCAAGGGATGAAGTGGCAATAGAGGAACTGCTTGGTGAACTGCAGGATAGATTTGGTGAGTATCCAGAGGAGGTGAGAAATCTGGCGAGACTGTCTGAGATAAAGGCTATGGCAAGGAAGATGGGTATAAGGGGTATATATCAGCATAGACAATCCTTCTCTTTTTTGTTTGACTCCTCAATAAATATATCCCCGGAGAAGATAATCTCGTTCTTGCAGACTTATTCAGGTCTGGCAAGGATTACTCCCGATTCGAAGTTGTATATCAAAAATGAAGAGAGTATTGATGTCTTTGTCTTCTTGAGAGAGTGGTTGAATCGACTGAGAGAATTGATAGAGTGACTTATTAATATCGTTGAATTGAGATTATTTTTATTTGACAATATAGAGTTAGTAAATTAAAAGTCACATCTGATTTTATGGAGAATATCGAGCAATTGAAAACATATATCGAAGATTTGAAGAAGGTTCTACCTCAGAATAAGACTATTATTATGCCTGCCTTGAGGTTTGCACAGGAGAGGTATGGTTATGTATCAGACGAGATTATAGAGGAGATTTCGAAATCGCTGGATATTCCTGCAGTCAAGATTCTCTCTACAGCCCGTTTCTATCACTTCTTTACCGAAGATAAGACTACAAAATATCGAATAGAGGTGTGCAGTTCTATCTCCTGTTCCCTTCTGGGCTCGGAGCATATCTATGATTACCTGAAGAGAAGGCTCAACATAGGTGAGAAGGGTATAAGCGGTGATTTTAGTCTTGAGAGGGTTGGCTGTCTGGGTTCCTGCGGAACAGGACCTGCGATGATGATAAACGGCGTACTATTCGAAAATCTGACATTCGAGAGACTCGATAAGATTTTAGAAGGAATCAAGGGTGGAAAGGATATTGACAAAATACTGGAGTGAGAGGAACTCTCACACAATAGATGTAGCCCTTAAGTTTGGAGGTTATGAGTCTGCAAAGAAGGCTTTGAGACTCTCACCCGATGAGATAATCGAAGAGGTGAAGAGGGCAAGACTGAGAGGAAGAGGTGGGGCGGGATTTCCTGCAGGACAGAAGTGGGCATTTGTGCCAAAGGATAATAAGCCTCACTATCTTGTAATAAATGCAGACGAGGGTGAGCCGGGGACATTCAAGGACAGGTATATTATGGAACTCTCTCCTCATCTACTGATAGAGGGGATAATCATCGCCTCTTATGCCATCAGGGCTGAGACGGCATTTATCTATATCCGTGGAGAGTTCGAAAAGGCTTATAGGAGACTTGTAGGTGCCATAAAGGAGGCTGAGGACAGGGGTTTTGTTGGAAAGAACATATTCGGCTCGAGCCACAATTTGAAGATCTTTGTAATCAGAGGCGCGGGTGCTTATATCTGTGGAGAGGAGACGGCACTCATCGAGTCCATCGAGGGGAAGAGCGGAAGACCGAGATTGAGACCTCCATTCCCTGCTGTTTCAGGACTATACGGTTATCCAACTGTTGTAAATAATGTAGAGACAATCTCACTCGTCCCGGCGATATTCGAGATGGGTGCAGAAAGGTTTTTATCCCTTGGCACACCGACAGATGGCGGAACCAAACTCTACTGTGTGAGCGGACATATCAAGAAGCCCGGTCTATATGAATTGCCAATGGGAACCAACCTGAAGGATATAATTTACAATTATGCGGGTGGTATAGCTGGTGATAGAAAGCTCAAGGCAGTTCTACCCGGTGGTTCATCTACTCCCGTTATCAGAGGGGATGAGTGCGATGTAAATATGGATTTTGATTGTGTCAAGAAGATTGGGTCTATGCTGGGCTCGGGGGCTATTATAGTTATGGACGAGCGTACCTGTATGGTGAGGGCGCTTCTCTCCCTTCTCGAGTTCTATGCAGAGGAGTCCTGCGGACAGTGTACCCCCTGTAGAGAGGGGGTCCCATGGCTCTATAAGATTGTAGGGCGTATTGAGTCTGGTAAGGCTGATGAGAGTGATGTAGATATGTTGATAGAGATTTCGGAGAATATCCTTGGCAACACTATCTGCCCTCTGGGAGACGCCGCAGCTATGCCCACACTCTCTATCGTAAGGAAGTTTAAGGATGAGTTTTTGGAGCATATCAAGAATAAAGGTTGTATGTTCGATAATCTGCCGCTGGCACCTGTTATGGAGGGAAGGTCTTGGGTCTGAGTAATACCATATTATTTTATATATCGGCACTCCTCGCTGTCTTCGGCGGAATTATAATGCTTTTCTCACGCAATACGGTAAATAGTGCTATGGGTCTATTGCTCTCATTTCTCTCGACTGCCGGGATTTATCTCTCCCTATCATCGCCATTTATGTTTATCTCACAAATATTCCTGTATTCGGGAGCAGTGGCAGTTCTGGTGGTGTTTGCCATTATGCTCATAGACGAGCAGAGGAGATACGAATTACCTATTCAGGGTCTGTTTACCAAAGGGCTTGCTCTATTGTCAGTCTTATATATAGGTTATGTCCTTACATATGCATTCAAATTTTCAAGTGGAGAGAGCACATTCGTTTCAGACATTGGTAGTCTCGGGAGGTTGATGATTGGTGATTATATACTCCACATCGAGGCTTTATCGATTATACTGATTATCGCTATTATGTCAGCAGTACTCATAGCAAAGAGGAAGGCGTAGATGCTCTATCAATATGTAATACTGTCAGTAATTCTCTTTGTGATTGGTCTTTTGGGTGTAATCATAAGGAGGAATCTGATCGTCGTATTGATGAGTATCGAATTTATGCTGAACTCTGTAGGGATCCTATTTGTGGCATATTCGAGATTCTACGACAACTATGTGGGCGAGTTTATTACACTTGTAATAATGTTGATAGCCGCCTGTGAGATGGCAATTGGGCTATCCATACTGATTGCTATGTTCAGAATATTTGGCTCTGTAAAGAGTACAGAGATTAAGGAATTGAAGAACTGATGTTCGAAGGACTCTCAAATCTGTTGATTCTTTCTATAATTTTGCCCTTTATAGGTGCATTCATAAATGGAGTATTCGTAAGATATATCCCCAAAAGACTCTCTGGAATAATAGCCTCACTCACTATTTCGACTTCGTTTATCATCTTCCTCTATATTTTCATAAAATACTCAAAAGGACTTGTGAATCCTTATATAGTGGAGATTGCCCGCTGGCTATATCTCGGAGATATGAGTGCAAACCTGTCTATTCTGCTCGACAGGCTCTCGTTGATTATGGCACTTATGGTAACGGGAGTCTCAGCCCTCATTCACATATATTCCGTAGGGTATATGGAGCACGACCGTGGAGTGAATAGATACTTCTCATACCTCAATCTCTTCGTTGGGTTTATGCTCATTCTGGTCCTCTCTGAGAATATAGTACTTATGTTCGTCGGATGGGAGGGTGTGGGTCTGTGTTCATATCTATTGATAGGTTTCTGGTACACCGAGGAGGATAAGGCGAATGCTGGGAGAAAGGCGTTCATAGTGAATAGAGTGGGGGATATGGCTTTTGTAATTGGAATATTCCTCATAATTTCACAGATTGGCTCTTCCTCTTTTCAGGTTATCAATGAGAAGGCACACCTTATTGCACCTGCCATATCATTTGCCATAACGCTATTGTTGTTTATAGGGGCCACAGGTAAATCTGCCCAAATACCGCTATATGTCTGGTTGCCGGATGCAATGGCGGGTCCAACGCCCGTCTCTGCCCTCATTCACGCCGCTACAATGGTTACGGCGGGTGTGTATATGATTACACGACTCGGTAATCTATTCATAATGTCGGAACTGACCCTTGGAATTGTTATGATAGTAGGTTCACTTACTGCGATATTCTCTGCAACTATTGCCATTACTCAGACGGATATCAAGAAGGTCCTGGCATACTCTACCATATCTCAACTTGGATTTATGTTTGCTGCCGCTGGTGCCTATGCGTTTTCGGCATCTATGTTTCATCTGATTACCCACGCCTTCTTCAAGGCCGCTCTATTTCTTCTGGCGGGTGCGGTCATCCATTCGCTCTCCGGTGAACAGAATATCAATAATATGGGCGGGCTCGAGAAGAAACTCCCACACACATCTTTGATGTTCTGGCTTGCATCCCTGACTATCGCCGGGATTCCTCCATTCTCCGCCTTCTTCTCGAAGGATGAGATATTATATAAGGTATTTATTGCCGAAAATTCTGCGCTTCCATTTGCACCCCGACTTTCATATATCCTGCTATTGATTACCTCATTTTTGACCGCAATATACATTTCGAGGCTATATTTCAAGGTATTTACTGGCGAATATAAGGGCTCCGGTCATCCACACGAATCCCCGAAGGTTATGCTCATTCCTCTGATAATACTCACGGTACTCTTTGCAATTTCGGGACCATTTGGTATGGGCGGAGGGATAGCACATATTCTTTCAATACCTGCAAAAATATTCAGTAAAAACATACACTTAACTAATTCTTTTGAACATTTACTCGAACCTTCCATAGCCTCATTTGGTGCCATAAGTTATGACCTCTCCCTCGAGCTGATTCTGATGATGGTGTCTGTAATTGTGGCTTTTGCGGGCTGGTTTACAGGCAGGTACTTATATTGTGAAGGTGATTCACCTCTGGTCAACAATATTGCGGAAAGATTCTATAGACTTCACAGGTTGCTATTCAACAAATATTATGTAGATGAGATATATGACTTTCTAATCGTAAAACCTTATTACTTCATTTCGAATATTCTCTTCAGGTTGGTGGATAGATTTATTATCGAGACCCTGTTGATAGGGTTGTCCCTCAGGATAGTCTATGTGGTGGGGTATTTGCTGAGACTTCTTCAGAATGGATATCTGTACAGGATTATATCCATAGGAATTATAGGGCTTGGAATTGTAATATACTTTATGATTGGTAAATAGGATGCAGGAAGGTTACTTACTTACATATCTGATTTTCTCGCCGCTGATTGGATTACTCATACTCCTCTTTGTGCCAAGGGAGGAGAGGAGTCTCATCAAGAATTTTGCATTTATATGGTCGTTCATACCGCTCATAATCTCTGTAATACTGGTCTTTGTATTCAAATCGGGTACTTCGGACTTCCAGTTCGAGCAGAAGATTATCTGGATCGAACCTCTTAAGATCTCGTATAATGTGGGGGTAGATGGGATAAGCCTCTTTCTTGTACTACTCACGACTCTCTCGACCACGATTGTAATTCTATCCTCATTCAAGTATATCCAGAAAGACGAGAAACTGTACTACATAATGCTCCTCCTCCTCGAGACCTCTATGCTCGGGACATTTCTTGCACTGGACCTCGTACTATTCTTCCTATTCTGGGAGGCTATGCTCATCCCGATGTACTTCATCATTGCCATCTGGGGAGGAGAGAGAAGAATATATGCCACCTTCAAGTTCATAATATACACCTCCATAGGCTCGGTCCTGATGTTGATAGGCATATTTTACCTTGGAAAGTTATCGGGCAGTTTTTCGATTAGTGATATTTACGGCATAAGGCTTACATATAATGAGCAGCTGTTGCTATTCGGTGCGTTCTTTCTGGCATTTGCAATCAAAGTCCCCCTCTTCCCTGTACATACCTGGTTGCCCGATGCCCATGTAGAGGCTCCAACAGGTGGTTCTGTGATTCTTGCTGCAATACTCCTCAAGATGGGGGCATACGGTATTCTGAGATTCGTAATTCCGCTCTTCCCCGAGGCAACACTTACATTTACACCCGCTATACTCGTCCTTTCTGTAATTGGGGTAATATATGCCGCTATGGCATCCTATGTTCAGAAGGATATAAAGAAGCTCGTTGCCTACTCATCTGTTTCACATATGGGGCTGATTATTCTCGGACTCTTTGCAATAGATAAAGTATCCATAAGCGGTGCTGTCTATCAGATGCTCTCCCACGGGCTATCGACTGGTACGCTCTTCTTGATTGTAGGGATGCTATACGAGAGGAGACATACAAGGGAGATAGGCGAATATGGAGGGATTGCCTCTGTGATGCCCGCATTCTCGGCATTCTTTATGATTGCCACTCTCACCTCTATTGCAGTTCCATTTACCTCTGGATTTGCGGGTGAATTTATGATCCTCTTCGGGTCATTTGGCTCCCAGCACCTTACCCAGAATATCGGTTATGGACGAATATTCGTGTACATAGCAGTATCAGGGATGCTCCTTGGAGCGGTATATATGTTGTGGGCGTATCAGAGAGTAGTCTTTGGACCGAATATCAAGGAGGAGAATCAGAGACTTATGGATCTGAGTTTCAGGGAGTATATGGTGCTAATACCTTATGCTGTCCTTATGGTTTTCCTCGGTGTCAGGACGGATTTTATTATAGACAGGGTATTGCCCTCTGTTGAAAAGATTATTCAGATCTTCTATGCGGGATTGAAGTGATGAGCGAACTCATAAGTAATATATCATCTCTCATATTTTTATTTTCGTCGGCAGTGGTTTTGCTGATATTGATCTCCTTTTCTACTAAAGGGAGATTCATAAATATACTCTCGATTTTGATCCTTCTGGTCTCGGCGATATATGAGTTTGTATCACTTGTCGGTGGCAGGCAGGAGTATATCGGGCATATGGTTACGATCAACCCGATTACCTCGGTCTCGACGGTGATCCTCTACATAATTGGAATCTTTACGATTATTCTTATGGATTCGTTCAAGGGGAATCTGGTGGAGGAGAGAGGGGACTCTGCAATAATTACCCTGTTTGGTATCTGTGGTATGCAGATTATGATAATCTCCTCTGAGATCATACTTATGCTCATAGGGCTGGAGATTGCCTCTATGTCTCTCTTTGTCCTCTCCGCCCGAAATAATCGTTCGAGGCTCGCCATAGAGGGGACTATCAAGTATCTCATATTCAGTTCTGTATTCTTCTCGATTGCCCTTATGGGCGTGGGGTTGATTTATGGATTTATGCTCTCTATCGGTGTTAAGACCGATATGCTGAGCTTTCATAATCTTGGATTTGTAGGGAATGTCATAAACTCCTCGAATATTCCAATGATTATTGCATTCATCTTCATTGCTTCACTCATTCTCTTGAAACTCGGGATAGTCCCGTATCATATGTGGATGCCGGACTTCTATGAGGGTTCTCCCTCGCCCGTTACTGCCTTTGCCTCCACCTCGATCAAGGTCTCATCTGTTATTGTCCTCTTCAATATCCTCTCAAAGTTATTTTATAAACCTCTGATTTCAGATTTTCACATTACCTATAAATTCCTTGAAGTAGTTACAATCATCACGATTGTGATATCCACGCTCATTGCCCTTCACCAGACCAACTCCAAGAGGCTACTGGCTTATTCGAGTATTGCAAATGCGGCAATTATTATGCTCGGAATTCTCTCACTTGTTGTATGTCCCGTTGAGAACAGGACCGCTGTCCTTGTGAATATCCTGTTCTATCTGATTATGTACTCACTTATGAATATTGTGGCATTCGGTATTACTTCGAGGCTGGAGCGCGGTGGTGGTGAGAATCAGTTGATATCGAGTTTTGGTGGGCTTTTCTATAAATCTCCGTTTCTGGCCATATCCATTTCGGTTGCCCTGTTCTCGCTCGCAGGACTCCCCCCGTCGGGCGGTTTCTTCGGGAAGTTATTCATATTCAAGTCTGCCATCGATTCGGGGATTATAGTTACCTCTGTAATTGCCATTGTTATGACAATCGTCTCATTATACTACTATCTGAACTTCTTACTCGTTATGTTCACCAGAGAATCACCAAATGAAAACAATTACGAAGGCTCGAATCTGTTCAACATATCGATAGGAATAGCAGTAATTCTTATCATCCTCCTCGGCTTCTTCCCCAACCTCCTCTTAGAACCCCTCACCAATATCCTCCTAAATCGCTAAATTCCAGATTGTTTCTGCTATATCTTACCAGGTCTTTTCAATATTACCTTCTTTTTCCCTTGACTTATAATAAAAGTTGTTTAAACTTAATCTATGAATTTGATGGGTGAAATAATGATAGGTAAGTTAGGACCAAAACACATTAAGGCAATAGATATTTATATTAATGTAATCGTAAGGAATTTAAGTAGAATAAGGATTTCCTCAAATCCTATGCTTATAAAAATATATTTTAATCGTTTGGAGTTTTAGAATTTATGATGCATATTTACTACGAATATTGTTATATAAAGACGGTTGCAGGTCTAACTGCAAAAAGTAAAATAAAAACTAAGACGAGATAAAGAGAGCCGTCATGATAGAGTTGATGGCTCTCATTTATTCAAATTTGTGATTGAAAATCGATAAATAATGGTAAGTTTTAATGTATATCTTTTTAAGTTTGCTTTTTTTCCTAATTACCAAGAATCAATTCGTTTCTTAGCTGAGAACCTTGCAGAAAAAGAAGAGTGGGATTTTTCAGATTCTCAAGAAAAAAGTTACTCAATTTTAAAAAACTATCTTGAGTTTACTTTCAGAAAATTGCAACAAGAAAAGAAAATTGCTTTTACTCCAGACAATAAATTCGCCTGTTTTAATACAGGCTTAATGACCGATAATCTTGAAGATATTTTTGCATTTTTCGAAGAATATAAAAACCCGCGCACTGCTGACAGCACACCTTATTTCTTTAAGGCATTCCTTAAGAAAAGCGACAACCTTATTTTAAGATATTTCTCAAATAACATCCCCGATATCGCAAACTATTTTGAAAAACCGGAGTTGTTGATATTTAATCCTAAGTTAGAACTGATACCTGATATAGACCATATAATAACTGACAATATTCAACGATTTCCAATTCATTTGCAAAAAGCAGACAAAGCAGAGATTCGTAGGCAAGTTACAGGAGCAATTGACGATGTGAAAAAACGAGTTCGAACTAACTATACAATTGCAGTTCCTTAATACTAT
>Ga0078972_1009299_pt1 | contig 19548 bp, 18 predicted proteins | sample YelNatPaOPGAMG01_FD_67568 | JGI IMG/M metagenome (GOLD analysis project Ga0078972, IMG submission 67568) | Hot spring thermophilic microbial communities from Obsidian Pool, Yellowstone National Park, USA - OP-RAMG-01 (SPADES assembly) (version 2) | ecosystem: Environmental > Aquatic > Thermal...
CTATACGATGTCGTGCAGAGGGCGCTAAAGGTATTCCTGAATGCCAGTTATGGCGTCATGGGGGCTGAGGCATTCCCATTCTACTGCCCTCCGCTCGCGGAGAGTGTTACGATGCTCGGCAGGCAGATACTTTCAGACCTTATAGAGGAGGCGAAGAGGCTTGGCATATCGGTTGTTTATGGCGACACAGACTCCGTTTTCCTGAAGAACCCTCCAGCGGATAAGATCGAGCTTCTGAAGAAGTGGGCGGTTGAAAGGTATGGAATCGATCTAACTGTTGATAAAAATTACAGATATGTTGTATTCAGTCAGAGGAAGAAGAACTATGTCGGAGTCCTGGAGGATGGATCGGCGGACGTGAAAGGACTTGTTGGAAAAAAGAGCTCGACACCTATTTTCGTGAAAGATGCCTTCTTCGACCTTCTCAGGATCCTGGGGGAGGTAAAGGATGAGGAGGGCTTCGAGAGAGCGAAGAGCGAGATAAAGGAGCTTGCCTCCGAGACCGTCAGGAAACTCAGGAATGGAGAGTACAGGCTTGAGGATCTTGCATTCAATGTCATGATGAGCAGGGCAACTGATGCATACACGAAGACCACCCCACAGCACGTGAAGGTTGCCAAGCAGCTTGAAACGAATGGAACCGAGCTGAGAGCTGGCGACATCATATCATACGTGAAGGTCAAGGGGAAGGAGGGTGTTAAGCCCGTTCAGATGAGCTCCCATAAGGAAATAGATGTTGAAAAATATATGGACATAATAAAGTCAACATTTGGGCAGGTTCTTGATGCCCTTGGAATCGATTTGGAGGAGGAGGGGAGGGCTAAAAAGCTAAGCGATTTCATGTGATGGAGCTGTGTATCAAATTTGGAAAAAGGAATGGAAGGGAAGGCTGTGAGGGCAGCCGTGATCGGTTGCGGAGGATTTGGGAAGCACCATGTAAGGGTGTTGAGCGAGCTTGGGGCTCTTGTCGCCGTGTGCGACATAGTTGAGGAGAAAGCGAGGACCTACAGCAAGAAGTACCACGCGGAATGTTTCACGAGTGTCGAAAGTCTCGTAAATTTGAAGCTAGATGCAGCGGTCGTTGCTACTCCTACCGTGACGCATGCGCCAATAGCGCTAAAGCTCATCGAACAAGGGGTAAAGTACATCCTACTCGAGAAACCATTCACAACAACTCTTTCGGAGGCGAGGGATCTGGCTGAGAGGGCAAGGAAGGAGGGTGTAGAATTGATGGTCGGTTTCACCGAAAGGTTCAACCAGGCCGTTGTAGCTACGAAGGAGCTTGTGGACAAAAACGAGATAGGTACGCCGATACTATACTTTACCTCGAGAGTTGGAAGGTGGCCTGAGCAGATATTCGATGTGGGTGTTGTAAAGGATACAGCGATACATGACATAGACATACTTAGTTACACTTCAGAGGAGAGGCCCTCGAAGGTCTACGCTGCTACTGGAAGGCTAGTGCACCACAAGCACGAAGATTACGCAAATATTGTCCTGAATTATGCTTCAGGAAAGGTGGCTGTCATAGAGACCAACTGGCTGACACCCAGGAAGACGAGGAGACTGAACGTTACTGGAACTGAGGGCGTTATCGAAGCTGACCTGATGCAACAATCTATTACCGTGATTAAGCAGAGTGAGACGAAGATGCCGAACATGGGTTTCAAAGAGCCGCTTATGCTCGAACTTCAGCACTTCATAGGGTGCGTGGAAAGCGGATCTTCGCCAAAACCAAGCGAGGAAGATGCTATGTCTGCTCTTGAGATAGCGGAGGCCGCCCTCATGTCGAGTTCGACCGGAGTGCCCATTAAGCTCTAGAGTTTTTCTCGCTGAGTGAGATAAGTTCGAAGAGCATCTTTGCTGCCAGCGATGATGTTATGCCAGAATCGTATGGTGGCGATACCTCGACAACATCGAAGCCAACTATGTTCCTCGATCTGATGGATTCCAATATGGAGAAAACCTCGAATGTGCTGAGGCCATCCGGTTCTGGATTGCCTACTCCAGGAGCATAAGCAGGATCGAAGGCATCGATATCGACCGACACATAGAGCTTTTCGACTCCATTGAGAAATGAAGCAAGCGATTCCTCGCCATCTCCTTTCCTCAGATCTATTGGGGTGAGATACCTGACTCTTTTCGATGCATACTCCATCTCCTCCCTGCAGAAACCCCTTGCTCCAACAACCAGAACATCCTCCACGAGGCCTGCTTCGATAGCATATCGAAGCCAGGACGCGTGGCAAAGCGTGAGGCCCATATAGGAACTCCTCAGGTCTAGATGCGCATCGAAGACAAGAAGAGATGTTCTCCCAGTTCCACGTAGGATGCCCGCCGTAACAGTATGCTCTCCACCCATGCAAACTGGAACCTTGTTGAATGAAACAAGCTCCTTCACAGTATCTCCTACTCTCTGAAGGGTTTCCTCCAAACTAAGAGAGACACCAACATCTCCAATGTCTGTAAATGCCACGTCCTCAAGGTCGATGCCAAATCGAAGGCTTATGGTCTCAAGCTGGGCCGAAGATGACCTTATGGAGTTGGGAGCGAATCTTTGCCCTGGGCGGTACGAGACCGTGCTGTCAAACGGGACGCCAAAGATCGCGTACCGTGCCCTTTCAAATGGCTTCTGGAAACCGGCGAAAAGACAGGGTTCGATGACATGCACGAAAGTCTTTGCCAAAGGGGTTCGGGGCAACTACATCCGAAAGCGCATATATATGTGAGCGCCGAGGAGACAGGGCGCCAAGCAACCAGGAATGAAGCAAGGGTTGAGTGCAGAGGGAAGCGGACAGAAAGGAAAAGAACAGGAAGGAGGAAAGGAAACCTTCAAGCCAACGCTCCCTGAGGCGCTTGCAGCCATTTTGGCTGCACTGAACCTTGTAATAGCTGCCACACCACAATTCGAAGTATACTATATGGCACCGATAGGCATCTTGGGAGCATCCTCGATCGTTGTGCAGCACAGAAAGCCCTTTTTTGGATGGTTACTTTCGCTTGGAGCTGCTATCCTGAGCCTCTCGGTTGGTATTGTTGCTGTTTCCACATCTGTTGTGATCTATCCATTTTTGGGCAAAGATCCACTTTTGTTTTTCGAAGTAAATTTGGTTCACCTGATCTACCTTGCGTTGTCCATTGCAACATTCTTTGTTCTGATCAAGCAGAGGCCAATTTCTTAGACCTTGCAAGTAGCTTTCTTATCGAATCGCGAAAAGGAGGGTAGGCGATTCCGCTCTCGGTGATTATGCCAGACACGAACTTTGGAGGCGTTATGTCGAAAGCGGGATTAAGCGCCTCGATACCCTTTGGAGCGACTGGCTTCCCTTGGAAAAGGAGGACCTCGGACTGATTGCGGTACTCCAGCGAGACTTTGTCAAGGGGAGTTTTGGGATCGATCGTTGACATAGGAGCAGCGACATAGAACGGAATGCCATTTTCCCTTGCCAATACTGCGATAGGGTATGTTCCTATCTTGTTGAAGATGTGGCCAGAAAGTAATATTCTGTCAGCTCCCACGAAAACCTTGGAGACCAATCCGCTTGACAGAACATGCCCTGCGGCGCTGTCAACTATGAGCTTCGTAGGTATGCTGAGCTGCTTCAGCTCGAAGCAGGTCAACCTTGCGCCCTGGAGGAGTGGGCGCGTCTCGGTAACATAGACGGTTATGTGCTTTCCTTCTTCCCAAGCAGCCCTTATGATGCCAAGAGCAGTGCCGAATCCTCCTGTTGCCAGAGAGCCGGTGTTGCAATGGGTCAAGATCCCATCTCCCCTTCGAATCAGGCAAGCACCTAACTTACCAATCGTCCTGTTCGTAAGCTCATCCTCCCTCAAGATCTCCTTGGCTTTAGCAATGGCAGCGCTTCTAGCAGATTCCAGGCTTTTGGCAGAATTGACCACCTCCAAAACCCTGTTCAGAGCCCAAGAGAGGTTTTTTCCAGTTGGCCGAGTGGAGGAAAGAAGAGCTGCAGCATCATTAAGCTCCTGCGCGAGCTCCTCCTTTGAGGAAGCACTTGAACGCTTAGCCGCAAATGCCAAGCCGAAAGCTCCAACTATGCCGATCAGCGGAGCGCCCCTGACCTTCATCTCGCCAATCGCTTTGGCGAAATCTCTGAGCGATGACAGTTTCAACCAATGGACCTTCCATGGGAGAAGGGTTTGGTCTATTATGCTGATCGAATCGCGGTGAACACGAATGAAATCCATGCACCATCTTGCCCTGAAGGATATAAAATCAGATCTCTATTGGCCTACCTTTCTGTGGAAGGACAACTTCGCAGTAATCGGAGAAGATCTTCTCGAAGGCGCTCGGGTTCTCGGTGTGGATTGGGATAAGCCTCTTGGGCTTGATATTCTTGACCATCTCGACCAAGTCGAGGGAAGAGGCGTGGCCGCTGGAATGGATATGGTAGAAGAGCAGGCCAAGAAGCTGGGCGGTGTTGATCTCCCTTTCAAGGTTGAACTCCTCCTCCTCGTTGACGGGCTCGCTCGTGCTGAATATGTAAAGCGATCTTGGAGGTGGTTTGAGTTTGAAAAGGTTCAGGTCGCCCCTCGATATAACAACGCGATGCCTGCTTGCCTTCTCAAATTCGAATCTGGATAGCTTGATGAAGGAATCACCGAATCCAGCCTCCTCCAGGTACTTGACATGGCGGTCAACTGATGAGCCACCATCTTCAGAGCCAGAGACGAGTATGTTGCACTCCTTTAGGTCTGGTAACTTAACAAACCTAAGCCGTTCCTTGAGACTGGATGCAGCACATATGGTTGAGGCGACGCCCTTCGTCAATATAATTTCACTATCCAATTTTTTCGCTATTGATGCCATGGAGGAGATTCGGTCTATGTCAGCGGGGGAGACCTTGACCAACGTGAGGCGGTTTCCAGCCCCGATGCTCCTTTCGATCAGATCCGATGCAAACCTGCCAACATCGGATTCTTTCTGGGGTCTGGATTCGCCCATGTTGGTGCCCTCGGTTATGAGCACATCGACTTCGCTCTCTCTTGTCCTATCGATAAAATCGAAAGAGAGCTTCGCTGCATTCCCATGGAATCTGATGTCGCCAGTATAAGCCAAGGTACCTGTACGGTAAGTTACTATGAAACCGAATGAGGATGGTGTGCTATGATCGACAGCGAGCGGCAGAATCTCAAGACCATCGATCTTCTCCTTCCTTCTGTCCCCGAAGCATCTGTAGGAGTTGCGAACTTTCCTGCTCTTCCCGTCGCGGAAAAATAGCTTCGAGAACAGGTCGATTCGGCTCGAAAGGGAAGCATTATTAAGGAAAAGGCAGCTGGCAAGCTCACCCATGTGAATCGTGCTACTTGAGCCCAGTACTGTGCACAGCTTGCTGTGATCGGAGTGCATGTGGGAAACGAAAACATCGCCTATGTCGGTCTCTCCCTCAGAAGGTTCGATGACCTCATAACCTTCCCTGCGCTTCGCTAGTTCAGCATAGTATTTTATGGGCCTTCCCTTCAAACCCAAGATCTTAGGCAGTATGGCGGTTTCGACAAGTTCAAGCCTGACGGATTCCTGCGGTATCCTGAATGGGAAGTCGAAGAAGCGCCTGTATGATGAAAAACTCAGACCTGCATCGAACAGAAAATGGCTTCTATCCTCCTCTAGACGGAGTGAGATCAGGTTGCCTCCTATCTCGCCAACACCGCCATAAAATGTTAGGAGAGGCATTGCATACCTTCACCCTAATGAGGTGTACTAGGGGAAGTCTGGCTAACCGTTTAAATGCTTCCCAAAGTTAGGCAGGAAGGCGGAAAGAATTGGCAAAGACGATGTCTGAGAAGATTATAGGGGAGCATGCAGGAAGAAGTGTCTCGGCAGGCGAGACCGTTATTGCAACTGTCGACCTTTACTTTACCCATGATGCAAGCGGCCCTCTACTGATTTCGCAATTGAAGGAACTCGGTCTGAATGTGGCAAGCCCACGAAATGCTGTCTTCTTCATAGACCATGCAGTTCCAGCACCAAGGAGGGAGAATGCCAACGACCAAAAGCTCCTCAGAGACTATGCTAGGAAAATTGGAGCGAATTTCTCAGAAGCAGGGAACGGAATCTGCCACCAGCTAATTGCGGAAGATTATGCTTTGCCTGGCCAGATTATCCTTGGAACAGATTCCCACACAGTTACAGCTGGAGCCCTAGGAGCATTCGCGACAGGCATGGGTGCAACCGACATGGCAGTTGCGATGGCACTCGGAAGGACCTGGTTAAGGGTTCCTGAAACTATCATGGTGAATGTTTCGGGAGAGCTTGGAAAAGGAGTATTTTCGAAGGATGTGGCACTCTACCTTATTGGAAAGCTTGGATCGGAGGGAGCCAATTACAAGTCTATAGAGTTTTGTGGAGAAACAGTAGAGAGGATGGAGATCGGCCAGAGGATGACGCTGAGCAACATGGTAGTTGAGGCGGGCGCTAAGGCTGGGCTCGTGCCTTCGGACATTGAGACCAAGCTATTCCTAGAAAGAGAGGGTAGGACTGGTTTCAGGCAGATAAGCTCTGACAAGGGAGCGGAGTTCGAAGACATAATAGATGTAGAAGCCGAGGAGCTTAGACCGATGGTGGCTTTGCCAGACTCTGTCGACAATGTAAAACCTGTAGACGAGGTTGGAGATGTTGCGATCGACACCGTCTTTGTTGGAAGCTGCACCAATGGGAGAATAGAGGACCTCCGCATCGTGGCGAAGATACTTTCAGGGAGAAAGTTAGAAAGAGGCACGAGGCTCGTTGTGACTCCATCATCTAAAAGGACGCTCATCGAGGCGATTAAGGACGGGACGCTCCAGACGCTCCTGAGTGCTGGCGCAGCTGTGACCCCCCCGGGATGTGGTGTCTGCTTCGGGGCCCTTGGGGGCGTTCCGGCAGATGGGGAAAAAATCTTGACAAGCACGAACAGGAACTTCAAGGCCCGCACGGGAAATCCAGAGGCGCACACATATCTTGCATCGCCTGCAGTTTGCGCAGCAACGGCAGTTAAGGGGGTCATAACAGACCCGGGGGAATTTCTTTGACAGAGCTTAGGGGAAGAGCCTGGAAGTTCGGGGACAATGTGAGCACAGACCACATCGCACCAGGCAGATACTTCCACCTCCGTTCGAACCTCCCTGAACTTGCCAAGCATGTCCTTGAAGATGCAAGAAGCGAATTTGCATCGAGCGTATCGGCAGGCGATTTTGTCGTAGCAGGAAGAAACTTTGGTCTTGGTTCGAGCAGGGAGCATGCGCCCTTGATCATAAAGATGGCAGGCGTGAGTGCTGTCTTGGCCAGGTCCTTCGCGAGGATCTTTTACAGAAATTCGATAAATATTGGGCTTCCAGCGATCGTGTGCGACACAACGCTGATAGAGGATGGAGATCAATTGATCATTGACCTAGAATCTGGGAAGATATCGAATGTAACACGCGGAACAGTGATATATTTTCCACCTTTGCCTGAGATTATGAGGAAGATACTGGATGAGGGAGGGCTGGTCAAGTATGTCAAGAAACATGGCAGCCTCGAGCTTTGATGGCAAGAAGGGGACATTTCAAATCTCTGTAATGTAAAAGCATTTCAGGCAGGAGCTTAGGGCGGGGGTCGAAGGAAAGCAGGGGGCTTGGCAAAATAATGCTGCCATTTGCGAAATGGATTAGGGAGCGAAAAGAGAGCAAGAATACACCGATCGTTCTCTCTTTGGATCCCCCCTCAGGGACAAGGAGACCGATTCAAGAGCTTAGCAAGGTATTGAGGAAAACACACCCGTTCATCTGTGCGGTCAAGATAGGAAGGCAGCTGACAGCTGAGAGAGGCTTCAGCAAGGAGCTGCGTCGCCTTATGGAGTATGCTCATCGCATGGACCTGCCAGTGATATATGACAGCAAGCTGAACGATGTAGCATACACGAATCTCGTCGTTTTTGAGAAGCACTTGAAGCTTGGAACGGATGCGGAGATTGTGTCGCCTTTGCCTGGATGGGATGGAGGGCTCGATGCCATCTTCCTTGAATCCAAGAAGAAGGGCAAGGGTGTACTGGTCCTAGGATACATGAGCCACCCTGGAGCCAGGGAGATGTTCGATCTAAAGCTAATGCGGCCAAAGATGAAGCTCTATGAGTATATGGTCAAAAAGGCAGAATCGTGGGGAGCCGATGGAGTAATAGTGCCTGCGACGCGGCCTTCAGTAGTGAGGCGTGTTTCCTCCCTCATCGGTTTACCGCTGTATGCAGTAGGGATAGGGCCACAGGGAGGCGAAGTACGCAAGGCGATCATGGCAGGGGCTGAGTACTTAATAGTTGGAAGGGCCATAACGTCCGCCCCAGAGCCAAATTTGGCGGCCAAGAGAATGGTTGACGAAGCGGCAGATTCAAGTATGGCAATTTAGAAATCAAAGGGTTCGGAACATGGTCAACAGAATAAATGTGAAGCTCCTCTTCATTACAACTGGTCTAATTATCTCGATGATTGGAATCTACCTGAACACGATAACGATGATAGATTTCATTAATCAGAAACAGATCAAGATCGCGGGTGAGGAGGTTCCGGCATTCTTGGTGGCGATCGGTATTGCACTATCACTGACCGGTGTTGTAATACCGATTCCTTCTGAAAGGGGTCAAACACTTGTAAGCGTTCCACAGGGAAGCTTGTCGAGGGAGGCGGGCGGTGAACGCAAATTAGCAGAGATAGAGTTCTTATGCCCGAAGTGCGGAGCTCCTGTAAATTCAAGCATGATCTTCTGCATAAACTGTGGAAGGAGGATCAAGCCCGAGAAGCCCTCCTGAAGATTCTGAGATGAAAAGAATAATTTATATATATAAAACATTTATTGATTTATCATGGCAAAAGTGAGGGTGGCGATTGCAGGGGTTGGGAACTGCGCCTCAGCGCTCGTTCAGGGCGTCGAATTCTACTCCGATCCTGACCGCAAGGACATTTCAGGCCTTATCCACAGGAATGTCGGACCCTACGGTGTTGAGGACATAAAGTTCGTAGCCGCTTTTGATGTGAACAAGTCAAAGGTTGGCAAGGACCTCTCTGAAGCGATCTTTTCGCCACCAAACAACACAATCCGTTTCTCAAAACCTAGGAAAATTGGGGTGGTGGTGAAGAGGGGACCGGTCAGTGATGGTATTGGCAAGTATCTGAGGGAAAAAATTGTGACAAGCGAGGAGCCTGAAGTTGATGTTGCCCAAGAACTTAAGGATTCAAATGCGGACGTTCTTGTTAACTACCTTCCTGTTGGAAGCGAAAAAGGATCTTTAATTTATGCCAAAGCTGCTCTCAAGGGAAAGTGTGCATTCGTAAATGCGATGCCGACCTTCATAGCTTCGAACCCAATTTGGCAAAGGAGGTTTGAGAAAGCTCGATTGCCGGTCGTTGGTGATGACGTGATGAGCCAACTTGGGGCAACGGTAGTCCACAAAACACTGGCGAAACTTCTTGTCGATAGGGGGGTTACGATCGAAGAGAGCTACCAACTAAATGTGGGAGGTGACACAGACTTCCTAAACATGCTTGAACAGGATAGGTTGAAGTCGAAGAGGGAAAGCAAGACGAGCGCTGTTAGGGCCATGATACCATACGAGGTTCCACTGAGGATTGGCCCAAGCGATTATGTCGATTTCCTAGGGAATGAGAAGATCTGCTACATCTGGATGAAGGGCAGGTACTTTGGCGGCGCTCCACTCAGAATCGACGTTAAGCTTTCGGTGATCGACGCACCAAATAGCGCGGGCATAGTGATCGATGCTGTCAGAGCTGCAAAGTTGGCGCTTGACAGGCGAGTTTCCGGCCCCCTTACCAGTGTATCAGCATATGGCTTCAAACACCCACCGATACAGATGCCTTACGAGGAGGCTAGGAGGAAGTTCGAGCTATTTATCGAAGGAAAGGAGAGCAGATAGGCAAAGGCTTCATATCGATATTTGACACACGAATCTAACTCTTGGAGAGAAGTTCAAGTATCACACCCAAACCGTTTGCAGAGCAGGTGTAAGCGTAAGAGCCGCCAGTAAAATTGCCTTTCTGCTCGATGTCGACACCAATCTTTCTTAGCGCTTCAATTCCACTTTCAATTTTATCCACATCGAAAGCTATGTGGTGCACTCCTTCTCCGTGCTGATCCAAGAAATTCTTCCAAGTACTAGGCCCACCGATTGGTTCTATTAGCTCGATCGTGATGTTTTCAAGAGTAAAGAAAGCTAGTTTCGCCCTTCCAGAAGAAGGTTTTCCGCGGTAACGCATCTTCGTCACACTTTCATCTTCAGTCTCGGTCCATTTCGGAACTTCAACGCCCAGTAGCTTTGACCAAATTTTGCTCGACCTCTCTATGTCCCTCACGACGATGCCGATCTGAATAACTCTATTCATGCCGCTCATTACACGAAACCGGAGAATTTTGTCATAATTCCGAAAGATAAGATTTCCCTTCATTAGAATCTGATGGCGGGCTACTTCCACATCTCGCTTGCCTTTGTCAGGAAAAGGGAAAGAAAAGCACATGCTCCGTAAGTGATGCCAAAAAAGAGGAATGGTTGCTCTACTCCTCCTGAAATGTTTCTCATCGCTGCTCCCCCGATCAGAGCCAGTGCCACCCCAAGGTCGCGCCAAGCGTAAATAGCTCCAAGCGCCATGTGTCTGCGTTCTGGCTTCGCTGCATCTCCTACTATGGCCATCGATGCTACTGGAACGAAGGATGCCTGAAAGCCAAGTGCAAGGGCACCCATTCCGAGAAAAAGCTGGGTTGGGCTCAAGCCTATCATGATTAAGGTTACTGAGGCAGCAGCGAAGCTAACCGAAAGGACTGTAGCCCTTGAGAATCTGTCAAGAATCAAACCTCCAATGAAGCTTGAAGGAATTCTGATTATGTAAAATACAAGGGTTATGAGAGAAAGCGAAAGGAAGCCATAGCCTGAAGCAACGTGCTCAGCGAAGATTCCAAGGAGGACCCCATAACCGAGGGATGATGCGAATAGGAGGAAACCAAGAACCGAACCTTTACCACTCAACCCCATTCTTAAAATGGTCCTGAGGCTTGGCTTTTCCCTTATGTTTTCACGGGTCCTTATGAGCATCGAGGAGATGTTTCCAATTGCAGATATCAGCACGGCAAACATGATCGACTCTCTGAAACCAACAGAATCGATCAGCAAACCCAATGCAAGAACCCCGATAGCTTGGCCCACATTGGTGGCTGTGTAAAGCTTCCCAGATGCTGAGCCATACCTTCCTGCGCCTGAAAGGTCAAGAACAACACTGCAGCTCGATATCCAGAGTGATGCGGCTCCCCAACCCCAGATGGCTGCTGCAACCAGAATTGTGTAAAAGTCACTTGGGAAAAGGAGCATTGATGTGAAAAACGTGTAGGTTGCGCCGCCCAACACAAGTGATTCTTTGTCCCCCAGAGCTGCCATCGAGTAACTTACGAATATCCTCCAGAAAAGGAAGCTGAAGTAAACAGTTGCCAAAACCGCCGAGCTTCCAATCACTCCCCAGTTCGTCGAAGCCATAAGGTAAGGAACCATGAACTGCTGGAAAGCTCCAGCCCCTAGGAAAATAAAGAAGAAACTCATGCAGATTTTTGATATTTCACTTCCTCCTTCAAGACCATTCGACGATTTGGGTGTCGATAGTTGTGCCAAATTACTATCTTCGAAAGGCTTCGGCTCATTTTCCTTGTGCCTTTCGATACGGGTTTTCAATGGTAGGAATGCCTTCTATTATGTGTCAAAGGAATTTCTTGAAGAAATCGAAAGCCATTCTTCCAGAGAAGCTATGTTCCCCTGGAAAAACTTCCAACCAGAGGTTCTCTGGCTTTCCAGCGACCTCATACGCCCTTTTGACCTTCTCATGAGCCTTGAGAGCAGAATGGATCCAGAAGCACGTGTCAGATGCTCCGCTTTCTATGAGGAGGGGCTTTGGAGCTATTGCGGCCATCACGTCCGGAACATCCGCGTACTTGTATAAGAATGGTACCAACTGTGAACCACAAAAGTTTGGCCTAGATATGGCATAGTGCTCCGTTGTCGTTGCGTAACAAATTATGTCCGCCGCCTTTATCCTGTCATCGAGCAGTGCCATGTAGGTCGTCATCGTTCCACCGAAAGAGAGACCCATGCATCCGATTCTTTCAGGATCTACCTCGTGGCGAGACACAAGGAAGTCTACAACCCTCATGCCATCAAATATGTTTGAGCCCAAAAGGGTTCTTCCAAGAATTAGGTGCTGGATGAAGTGAACATTACACACATCTCTTCCTGGATATGGGTTGTGGTATCCGATCCTTTCACCAAAGCTTCTCCAGTCCGGGACAGCTGTTACGAAGCCAGCCATTGCCATCTGCTCGCCATAGTTGTAGTTTGCCGAAGATATGCTTGCCTTCCTGTTTGGATCGTTGAAATGCACGCCAGCAACAGGGTCTTTCCCATATTCTCCATGCCCATGCGCGCACAGGATCGCGGGAAGTTTTCCTTTCATCCCCTTCGGTATAAGCAAGTATAGGGGAATCCAACAATCCTCCTCTGATTGGATGATCCACTTCTCCCTTACATACAGTTCTGCCTCCTCCTTGGATACCAGGCGAGGGTTGAGCGGAGCAGGCTCTGGAAACTCACCCAGAAGCTCTTTCACCTTCCCCCTAATTTTCTCCTTCCATTGGAAAAGGTCTTCCTTTGTTTCCGCTGAGAAAGACAATGAGGGTTTGGTTCTTTCGTATAATTTACGTATGAAATTCCCAGTTATTTGAGGGGCATCGATCAATTCTGTCATACCAGTTCGCCCCGGAAAGATGGATAGAGAGTGGATAAAACACTATCGAAAGGCGTTTGGTAACTTAATTCCGCAGCATGACCGTAGTGCGAGAGTGGAAAATTTGAGACGAGATCACTTGAATATTCGTCAACCTGTTTTAAAGAAGGTAATTTTGCAAAAGTCAATTATCAAACCGAATCCCATCTTATATGTTGAAAACCTTTTCATCATTGGACCGGAGCTGCAGAGCGAATTTGATAATGCTATTACCATTCAGGGTCAGGATGCAACGCGAGCTTAAGCGGTGAGCTCAAACACGATGGTGGCTAAATCTGGGACTATTGAGAAAATTTGCAGGAGATACCAAAGCATGGGAGGGACGAACATGGCAAAGAACAAAGCATGCTCAAAAGTTACGCCCTGGCCGGGAATTTCACACGAACGCCGGTATTCGCCGACGAGCGTCTTTTGAACCCGGGTTTCGCCCTCATCCGTCCTTCCAGAGGACCCAGAGTCTGGCGGGTGAGTCGGCCGAACCGACATGTATCGATAAGCCAGCCGCCAATGTTAGACCGTTGTGCGGAAACCAGCTTTAAAGCTTGTTCGTTTCTGCACTACCAGGGCTGATCCCGGAGCTTTGCTTGGCTGGATTTAAAGATTTGGAGCCAAAGCTCCGAATAGATTTAACTTTTTGAAATCTAGAGCTGATGCAAAATTGAATGCACGAAAAAGATTTCTCGAAACTATGAATTACGGAAAACCCGATCGGCTTCCATTCTACGAGTTCCTCGGTTTCTTTCTGGGACCAAACTATCAACAGGTGGCGGGGGAAGGTCTTGATAGTGGTGTGGATGTTTTTGACTACTTTGGCTTCGACAAGATCGAGTATGTCTATGTTGACTTCGATCCCATACCCTCGTTCGTCACGAAGACGTTGCAGGAAGATGAACGTTACATAACTGTGGCTGTTGAAGGTGGAGGGTTGATGTGAGTATCAAAGAATCTAAAGACTGGAACATCGATGCCGCTCTTCATAGAATTCGGAATCAAGGGCAGGGATGACTTCGAAAGGATTAAGTCCAGATTCGATCCTGAGGACATGAGAAGAATTTTATAAGATATCTTTTAAAAATCACCTAATTTTAGGCGATTTAAACCGATCAATTTTAAGCTTATTTATTAACCCAATTAGGCTTTAGAGCCCAAATCCATCTTTTTTGTGCCTTTTCTTATTAATTTGGGCTTTTTTTATTATATGATTCATTAAGCGATATCACCTTACTAAGAAATTCAAAAAATCTCCACAGTTCTTTTTCTAAACTCATTTATATGGCTCCTCTCGGTCTCGGTCATGTCAGTAGATCTAACTCTTATTTAATTCAAAGCTCTTTCCTTCCAACGGCCCATGCCTAGTTATGATTGAACTCCAAACCACGATAGAAATCTCTTTAAGTCTCTCTATTTTAGACATTCTTAGCTTGCTGTTCAACTTCATCAATAGTTAATTGTATACCCTCACTTGATGATGCATTTGTAAACAATCTACGACGTTCTCGTTCTTTTAAGTCCACCTTTCACTTAAGCATACTCTTATTTAATGAACCGGGTTTCTGATATAGCTCAATATCATATCGAAGTTTGCCAAATTCCGCCTGATAATGTTCTTTAGCTGCTGGTTTAGATGTAAGACCAGCAAGACCAATCTCTTCAAAATATTCCTAAATAATTTTCTTGTCTTCTTCTGTCATATCAGCTCCATTCAGTTTCTTAACAACGAAACCAACACTTATCCTATTTTGGCTGAAAGTTAATTCATTAGATATCTTGCGTGATAACAATCTTGGTGAAGGGTCTGTCTCTTAGCTTACCTGTCTTCCTTCCTGCTCGCTAGGTGAGCAACTCCCTTCCCATTATCCTGAAGTTGACCAGACCGGAGACGATGTCCGTCATCAGATCGTAGTGCCCCAGCCTGTTCCTGAACTCCTGCCCGAAGATGTTGAACTTCTTCAGCCTGGATATGGTGTGCTCCACTACGACCCTAGCTTTCGAGAGCCTCTTGTTGAACCTCTTCTGGGCGGGTGTGAGGTCCTTTCCCTTCACGCCCCTGCTTCCCCTTCCCCTGCCTCTCCTCTTGAACGGTATCATGGGCTTCATCTCCGGAAAGTCGTTCTGTATCCCGTCGTACCCGAGGTCAACTCCAGGTCTCACTCCTTCGGGGAGCGTTGGACGATTGCGCTTGAAGATGTCGTAGTCGTGCCTCCTCCCCCTCGCGTGGTTCGTTCTGTGGATGATCAGACCCTTCGAGTTGACCGTGAGCTGAGTCTTCACGGTGTGTCTCCTCTTCTTGCCGGAGTAGTGGCTCTTCCTCTTTGCCCTGTCCTTCGGTCTTGGAATCTCCTGCTCCGTGGCATCGATGAAGGCCCTGAAGCCTGGGAAGAATTGCTCCACCTCCTCCATCGTCTTCAGTCTCCTCGTGAGCTTGTGAACCTTCTTCGGTATTGGAATGCACCTCCCCACCAACGGTTCGAGGTAGCGCATGTCTCTGCAGACGTTGCTCTGGTCAAGATCGAAGAGGAATCCGGTCAAGGTGAAGGTAATGTACAATCGGTAGTAGACGAGGAGCATGAGGAGCCTGTCCCTCAGATTGAGCTTGAACTTCCCTCCACCCCCTACCGCCCTCTTCCTGTGCCTCCTAGATAGCCTCTCCCTCTCATGCTCCTCGTATCCAGACTCCACCTTCTCATACAGATAGTCGAACTCAGACACCTCAAGCCCCGTGAACGACCTGAAGATCGATGGCCTCTTAGCCAGCTTCGAGTACGTTAACATGCGTACCGAGGAACCAATACTAGGCACAAGCCATTATTATGTGCTGTCTAGAGAAGTCGGCCAAAGGCAAAATCCTATCACGCAAGACATCTAATTAATTTTTGGCCTTCTGGACAAGGTAAAACAAAGGCATGCTAGCCATAGTCAGTATGGCTGCGATTGAAAATGAGGCCCCATAGCCTGTTTTGTCTATCAGGGTCCCTATTATTGGTGGTATTGCTGCTGCAGGAAGGAAGCTGGAAGCTAGCAAAAGCCCGTACGATGACCCAAGCGCCTCTTTAGGAGCAAGGTCTGAAAGGTAGGCATCTTGTACGGCCAATACAGCGAAACTGGCAAATCCTACGATCACGAAACATGCAGCAAGCATAATTTTACCAACAGATGGAAAGAAGAGCACAGGAACCGATTCCATCAACACGAATGCGATCAAAGTATTTCTTCTCCCAAATCTGTCCGATATCAAACCACCTATGGGGCCTCCGACTATGCCCGAAAATTGTAAAATTGCATAGTAGATCGAAGCCTCCTCAATAGATCCACCTTTCACCTCAACAATGTAGGCAGAGGCAAATGCTGCTACTCCCCTGTAAACGGTCAAAGCAACCAACGAAGCTCCCAAGAATAGGAGGATGGCCTTGCTTTTTAGAACGGCAAGAACTGCAATCCTCGAACTTCCACCTTTCGACTTCCTATTCTCGACAAGTGTTAAGCACAACAAAACCGTTACGAAGAATCCTATGGAAGAGGCGAAGATGGAGACACCTCTCCATCCAATAAATCCAACCAAGGTTCCAGCGATGATTGGGGGGAGGAATGATCCGATAGCACCTCCCATCTGGTGGAACCCCAAAGCTCCACCACGCCTTTTTTCCTCAGATGATTCCGAAATCAGTGGAATACCTGCGGTGTGGTAGGCAGCACTAGAGGCCCCAGCCATGAATTGAAAGGTGAAAGTTTGTAGCAGATCCTTCGATAAGCCTGTTAGAAGCATCGCAAAGCTTGATATGAAGGTGCCAGTTATGATCAGATTTTTCCTGCCAAACTTGTCCGATGCTTCTCCGAAAGCAGGTTGGAGAAGGGCGTATGGAAAGCTGAATGAAGCAAGTAAAAGCCCTGCGGAGTAGTGGCTTAGGTTGAATTCTGTCATGACAAGAGGCAGAATTGTGGGCAATGTTAGCTGGAAAAGGTGGTTCGATGCATGAGCTACTGTAGCTGCGAGAATATTTTTCTGGGATGCATTCATTGATCCATTATCTCGTGAACCGCGTCCTTGTTATTGTGCGAAGCCTCACTTTCTATAATTTGCTTCGACTTTCACTATTGCCTCCGCGATGTCGTCAACATCATCATTAGTCAAGCACTCATGCATGGCAAGCGTCAGAACATTTGGCAGAGTCTCCTCTGCGGTTGGGCAGAGCCCAAGACCATAATACCTTTCCCTTCCATAAAAGTGGCAGTCCCAAGGGCATTTGGAACTACCAAAAACCTTCTTCTGCGTTAGTGCTGGTTTTGTATACACCAGTTCCTCAGACGATCTTGGCCAAACGAATGGCGCCCCTTCAGCTTGAAGCGCCTCTGCAAAGCGCTTTGGAGTTACTTTCAGATTCTTGGGCCTGAGGAAAAGAGGATAGAGCCAGTAGACATGCGTTGCCCCTTCGATCACATGAGGGGGGTGCACGCCTTCCAGATTTGATATCCTCTCTGAAAGCCTCTCGGCACTTCTCCTCCTTTTCTCAACTATGCTGTCAAGCTTCTTTAACTGCTCGAGGGCAACGGCTCCCTGGAGCTCTGTCATCCTGTAGTTCATTCCGACAAACATGTTGAAGTAATCGCCCTTCAGGGCGAATGCAGCAGCTGCAACAGCCAGATTGTCGTCGTCGGTAATGGTCATGCCACCGTCACCTGTCGTCATGTGCTTTGATTGTTGGAAACTGAAGCATCCCATGTCCCCGATCGTCCCGACCTTCTTCCCTTTGTACCTCGCGTCATGAGCCTGTGAGCAGTCTTCGAAAACCCAAAGGTCGTTTTTCTCAGCCAACTCAAGTATTGGGTCCATGTCACAAGGTTGCCCCCAAAGGTGTACAGGAATGATTGCAACGGTCTTGTCTGTCATCACCTTCTCTATGGTCTCAGCTGTTATGTTACAAGTCAAAGGATCGACATCTGCGAAGACCGGAATAAGGTTCTGCATCAGAATTGGGATGATCGTTCCAGTATCCGTAATTGGAGTAGTGATCACCTCACCTCCAGGATCGAGCCTTGCAGCCCCTAAAGCGACATGTATAGCTGATGTACCTGAGGTTGAGGCGATTCCATGCTTCGAGCCCATATGCTCTGGAAACTTCCTTTCCAGTTCCTTCACCTTTGTCCCATTCAGCCTGCACAGGGCATTGCTCCTTATCACTTCGACGACAGCTCTTTCCTCATCTGGACCCATCTGGATTCTTGGTGGGAAAGGCTTGGTCCTGACCGGTTTGCCACCTTCGATCGCTAACTTCTCAACCATTGTCGACAGCACATTCCTATCTTTTCATCTAAGGTTCATGACCCACAGTATACCGCCGAGCAAATGTTTTCTGAACCACTCTTCACCCCAAAGGTCTGGAAAGTGGCCAAATCCTGTGTAGAACACCCTTCCTTTGCCATAACTATGGCACCAGCAGAGCGCATAGTCATTGTCTGGTCTGTTGCCCTTGCTAAGGTCGACTGAACTGTTGTCAAGACTAGCGAGAACATGGGTCCTTGAACGTGACCAATCTTTAAAGGTATAGACCTCCTCCTTGACCCTTAGGGACTTGCCCAAATGTTCAGTCGAAGGATGGTTGTTATCCTCAATCTTTACTGTGATCTCTTGAGTCCAGGGGTGGCCACTGAAGTAGCCTCCAATCATCTCTCCATATTTTGGAAACTTGTAAAAGGTATCTGTAGCATTGTGAATTCCGACGAAGCCTACACCAGATCTTATTGAATCGATGAGGCTCTCCTTTTCGTCCTCTGACATGGGCAGCTCACCCGTTGTGGCAAAAATAACAGCCTTGAACTCATCCTTCAAAGAACTCCAATCAACCTTTGAGCAATCACCAAAAGCATCGACATCGAACTCCCCCGATCTTCTTCCTATCTCTCTGATAGTCTCTTGGGCAGCAGGAAGGTAATCGTGGACGAAGCCAGCGGAATGTGTTAAGAATAAGACTTTCCTTTTCATGTTACCAATAGCGTTTCTGTCAGCACATAAGATTTTCTCTAGCAAAAGATGAAAACTCAAACGCTTGGATGATAGATCGGAAAAGCTCATTGGCATGGAAATCCTTAACTAAACTCACCAAAGCTGAATGAAATCTATGGCAAAGGTTGTCGGCGTCGTTGCCAGCCTTCATAGGGATGGGTTAAGTAAAAAGCTTGTGAGTTCTGCGCTTGACGGTGTTAGGGCTGCAAACTGTGAGGCGACTTTGATCCACCTTTCCGATTATAGTATTCCACAATGGTCTAATGAGAATGTGGGAAAACCTGAAGAGTTGAGTAAAGCATTCAAAGGGATGGGTGGCCTAGTTTTCTGCGCACCCGTCTATTACTTGGATGTAAATGGGATGGCAAAGGATTTCATGGACATTGTAGAACTACCGGAGGTCTCGGGCATGCCCGCAATGGGGATAGCGGTAGCAGGAGGAACTGGAAAGGGATTGACCTCTGCGCTCAAGACGATATACTACTGGTTCTTTTGTAAATCTATGCGAGGAATAGATCCGCTTCCGGTTTCAAGATTTAACTTCGAGGCAGCTATCGGGGAGGCACGCGCTTCGGGCCAGAAATTGGCTGAACTAGCCAAATCTGGCCCAAAACCGTTTCGAAACTTGGCTGAACAAATCGCCTACCACCAAGCGCTACCTTTTATGGGATACGAGTTCGTTGATGAGATTGCTCTTCTTGTAAGGCAGCTCCTCGATGCCCCGCACAGGAAAGAAGCGGGAACGGAAG
>Ga0078972_1009300_pt1 | contig 19544 bp, 13 predicted proteins | sample YelNatPaOPGAMG01_FD_67568 | JGI IMG/M metagenome (GOLD analysis project Ga0078972, IMG submission 67568) | Hot spring thermophilic microbial communities from Obsidian Pool, Yellowstone National Park, USA - OP-RAMG-01 (SPADES assembly) (version 2) | ecosystem: Environmental > Aquatic > Thermal...
ATGTGCATTCATGAAATATTTACGGATAAGTTCTAAGGCGATTCCGGTTCTTCGACCGGAATGACAGAAGGCTTAAGGATGAAGGAACTGAATATCACAAGCCTGTTCGGGGAGAGAATCGTTCACACCGTCATTCCCGACTCCCGATCAGGTCGAGGGTGACGTTAAGGATATGGTTTATCAAACTTCGGGAATCGCCTTTTTCATAAGGATGAGATTCCCAATCAAGTTGGGAATGACATTACGGACAAGTTCTTTTGATCCACCTCGCGGTATCTTTTAGCGATGTTTCGATACTTCTCGGTGAATATCCAAGTTCTCTTGATGCTTTTTCATGAGTAGTCAATGAATTACTTAAAAGTGTATGAATAGAGTAGACAGTGTATGTCGGCTGTTCAGTTTGCTTGAAAGTCGTGTGAAGAAATTCAAAAATTGGAGCCATCAGCTTCGCAACCCAGATTGGAATCTTTATCGATGGACAGTTCAACTCGAATTCATTCGAAAGTATTTCAAAGATCTTTTTGACCGATATATTTTCTCCAGACAGTATGTAATTTTCTCCGATTCTACCTTTTTCACAAGCAAGTATTATTCCATCAACTACATCTCTGACATCGACAAAATCATAAGATCCATTTATGTAAGCGTGGATTTTTCCATTCATGAAATTCAAGATCATCTGTCCTATATTCGATAATTTATATTCGTATGGACCTATAACACCTGTCGGATGAACAACTACAGCATCTAATCCCTTTTCTACAGCTTTAAAAATCTCAAGAGTTGCCATTGCTTTTGATTTTGCATATTCACCGATGACCTTTGATGGATCTAATGCTTTTGTTTCCACGATAGGCATGCCCTTTGGAGGTTCTATGAATGCATGTATAGAACTTGTGTAAACAAGCCTTTTGACTCTGCACTCAGTACAGGCTTCTATAACATTTTTGGTTCCGCCAACATTTACATCGTAAATCAACCTTGATCTTTTAACGATTGAAATTATTCCGGCAAGATGGTAAACAACATAAACTCCATTAAAGGCCTTTTCAATTGAGTTTATGTTTCTCACATCACCGTAGACAATCTCTACGTCAAGGCCATTTAACGACGCCAGATCATCTGAAGGCATAACTAATGCCCTTACCTTATGGCCTCTCTTGATAAGTTCCCTGACAAGCACATTTCCGATATGGCCTGTTGCACCTGTTACGAGATCCATTTTTTGATTCTCCTTTCTAAAACATTAGACTAAAATGGTTTTTTAGTCGATATATGGTAAAAAAATTAGCGTTTAAGTATTCCCCTGAACAAAATATTTACAAGTGTATTCACATTTTTTTCTATTTGCCAGTTGTCTTCGGTCGCAAATGAATATTCTATTCCCTTTGTAGCCATCATCATGACGTAAGATGTGAGATCGACATCTTCGATTTCAAAAGTACCAGAACGTACTCCATCGGTAAGAATATTTTTGAACACGTGAAATTCATAATCATCGTAATTCTTTCTTATCCTATTTATGAAATCATACATTTCAAAATATTCATCTTTGAATGCCATGTAAAGGTTTGAGAGATTTCTCATTGCTTTCATTCTCGTAATTATGTAAGAGTTCAATTTAGATTGAGGGGATTCTTTAACCTTTAGAGCTTCTTCAAGCTTACTCTTGAGTTCTTCTGCCTCAATTTGAACGACACTCTCGAGCACCTCTTCTTTACTTTTGAAGTAATAATAGAGAGTACTCTTTGCCTTTCTCGACGATTTGGCAATATCATCCATCGTTGTTTTTTTGAATCCGTATTTTGCAAACAATTCGCATCCTGCTTTTATTATTTTATCTCTTTCATCCATCTTATCACTCTTTTCGACCAAAATAGTTTTATGTTCTAAACCATTATATACTGAATCTCTTTTAGATGTGCAAATACTCAAAAGCCGGCTCGGGCATATTGTCTAACATACCTTCCATAGCACAGTTGTGACCAGAGACCGTAAATGGCATAGTGTACGAATCAATTTGACTTACGTAAAAGTCATCATAAAAATAAAAAAATTCACTGTGATGTTATAATATGCTAAGCCTCTTTTAAAAATAAATGCAAAGTTGAGTTTGGCACGGGCATGATACCAAGAGGTGGCCGACGCCTCACATTGTTAATTGTGGTTAGAAAGTTTTTTCAAAGATTTATGAAAGGAAGTAAAGATGGGTGAAGAGCTTTTGAATAAGGAATTCGGATACGAAGTGTTCAAGGTGCTTGCTGAATCGGATCTTGTGGGACTTTACATCTTCACAACTGATGGTTTCATTTATGTGAACAAATTGTTTGAACTCACTACCGGTTACACCCTATCCGAACTTCAGGAAAAACATTTAAAACCATGGGATTTGCTCTACTATGAATCGGACAGAAAGGCTGTAATAGAGGTCGCGCAAAGAAGAGAAAAGGGAGAAATATTATCAGTCCCATGGACAGATTTGAGAATTATAACTAAAAATAGCAAAATTTTATGGGGAAAGATAATAGGCACAACTGCAAAATACAACGGTAGGTATGTGAGTATTGCCACCTTTATCGACATAACTGAAGAGCACTTTCAAAGAGAAAAGCTCCATAATTTGGAAAGAATTCATGCGACACTTTCGAGTATAAATCAAATGTTAGTAAGAGTTAAAGATAAAGAGAGGATCTTTGAAAACCTTTGCAGGATAGCCGTTGAAATTGGAAAGTTCAGGGCTTCGTGGATTGGCTTTGAAGAGAATGGAATTATAAGACCGAAGTACATTTATGGTTACGGTAAAGAAAGCATCTCAACTCTTGAATTCAATACGGCAGACGAATCAAAGTATTTATTAACGCTGAAAACATTTAACAGAAAGAACGTATATATAAATCAGAATACTTACAAAAATTCATCGATGAATCCATACAGGGAATGGCTTATTCAAAATAACTTCATATCTCTTGCCTCACTTCCAATAGTAGAGTTTGGAAAGATCATAGGCGTATTTAACGTTTATTCGGACAAAGAAAATTTTTTCGATAATGAAACTTACAAACTTTTGAAAGAGATGACAATGGACATCGAATACACGCTTGAAAAAATAGAAATAGATAAGCAGAATTACATTCTTTCTTCCGCACTTGAAGGTACAACGGATTGGGTGGTCATAACGGATTTGAACGGTACCATAACTTATGTTAATAAAGGCTTTGAAAAGATATCGGGCTACAAAAAAGATGAAGTTTTGGGAAAAAGTACAAGAATTCTTAAATCTGGGGTTCATGATAAATCATTTTACGAAAGATTCTGGAAAACAATAAAATCAGGCCAAACGTACAATGGTTTATTCGTCAATAAAAGGAAAGATGGTTCTATTGTCTATCTGGATAAAACAGTTGTCCCCATAAAGATAGATGATAAAATAAACTATTTCGTCTCAATAGATAAAGATGTAACACAGATAAAAGAATACGAAAACACCATTTATAAAAGTCTCTTCTACGATCCGATTACAGATCTTCCAAATATAAAATTATTTACTTCTGAATTTTCAAAAATTTTGAAAGAAAATTTTGACAATCAGCCTCTAACACTTGTTTTAATAGGATTAAGAAATTTCGGACACATAAACAGTCTTTTTGGGTACGAAACTGGAAATAAGGTTTTGAGGGTAATAGCCAATTATATGAATGAAATCAAAGAAAGGAAATTAATTGCAAGACTAACGGGTGATAATTTTGGCATCATCTTTTACGGCGGTAAGGATACGGTTATGGAGAAGATAGATGAGATAAAAAAATTGCTCGATGAGGCTTTACACATTAATTATTCTGCAACTGGAGTTTCTTACAATATGGGTATTTCATTCTTTTCAGACGACGGTCAGAAGTCCAACGTGCTCATTTCAAAAGCTAATATAGCACTTTCAAATGCCAGAAATATCGGAGAAAGAGAGATAAGCTTTTTCGATAAAAAAATTGAAGTTGAGATGAGAAATACCTTCATGATGAAGCATAGTTTAAAGATGGCACTCGAACAAAAAGAATTTGTTCTATTTTTTCAACCTTATTTTGATGTGAAAACATCAAAGGTTGTTGGAATGGAAGCATTGATAAGGTGGAAAAAAGACGATCGTATTGTACTTCCAAATGATTTCATTCCTATTCTGGAACAAAGCTCTATGATGGTAGAACTTGAAAGATGGATTTTTGAAAAGGCATTTGAAAAATTAAGAGAATGGAAAATGAAAAATTTGAGTATAGTTCCAATTTCTTTGAATATTTCTCCTCAAACTTTTGGTAGAGCTGATTTCGTTGATAATATCTTTAAATATTTGAAAGCATACGAAGTAGAACCTGAATTGTTAAACATAGAAGTGACGGAAAGACTTTTCATAACAAATATATCTTATGCGATTGAAACTCTTAATAAACTTAGAAAAGCTGGCGTAAGGGTTTCGATAGACGATTTTGGAACAGGATATTCATCCTTTTCATACCTAAAAGATCTACCGGTAGATGTTATCAAGATAGATATTTCTTTTGTAAAACAGATATGTACGGATGAAAAAGTTTTTGCGATAGTCGATGCAATAATCTCACTTTCAAAGAAATTAGGGATAAAAACTGTCGCAGAAGGTGTTGAACGTCAAGAACAATTAGAACTTTTGAAACGATCACGGTGTGATATGATTCAGGGCTTTTTGTTTTCAAAACCATTGAATGAAGAAGAGATCATTGAATACATGGATCATAATAGACTTTAATCGATTCATTTAAGGTGTGATAAGATGGGTAAAAGAATTTTAATTGCAGATGATGTTGCTTTGATCAGAAAATTGCTCAGAAATATAATAGTAAAAGCCGGATATGAAGTGATCGGAGAAGCTGCCGATGGTAAAGAAGTTGTTATGAAGTATCGAGAACTCACTCCTGATGTTGTGATGATGGATATAATGATGTCAGAAGAAATGAGCGGGCTCGATGCGGCAAAGGAAATAATAAAGATAGATCCAAATGCAAAAATAGTTATGTGCAGCGGTGTTGCCCAACCATCAATTGTTTTGGAAGCCATTCAAGCAGGAGCAAAAGATTTCATAGTTAAACCATTCGAGCAAAGTCGTGTAGTTGCGGCTCTTTCAAATGTTTTGAATGAGAATTTGAACTTAGCATTTTCAAAATACGTATCTAACAGGTACGAAAAGGGAAGAAATACTTTCGGCGAGAAGCTTAAGATGGATCTTAAGAGGTCTATCGAGAAAGAGGAATTCGTGTTATTTTTCCAGCCCTACTTCGAAACGGAAACGGGCAAAATAGCTGGAATGGAAGCATTGATAAGGTGGAAAAAGAATGGAAATTTAATACCTCCAAATGAATTTATACCGATTCTTGAAGGTACTCCAATGATGGTTGAACTTGAAAGATGGATATTCAAAAAAGTACTTCAAAAATTAAAAGAATGGAAACTTAAAAATTTGAATCCTGTTCAAGTTTCTGTGAATATTTCCACATCTACATTTGATAAACCGACCTTTGTGAATGAAGTGATAGGATACGTTAGAGAATTAGATTTAGATCCGGGCCTTTTGAATATGGAGATAAAAGGAGAGCCATTCATAAAAGATTTTGATTTTATGAAAAATTTGATCAATAAAATCAGGCAATCAGGTACAAAAATATCGATGGACAACTTTGGAACGGGATATTCATCTTTTCCTTATTTAAGAGATCTGACTATGGATTTTTTGAAAATAGATATATCTCTGATAAGAGATATATACAGGGATGAAAAGACTTTCGCGATAGTTGACTCGATAATTTTGCTTGGACATAGATTCGGAATTAAGATCATAGCAGAAGGGGTAGAAAAAGAGGAACAATTAGAATTGCTGAAAAGATCCAGATGTGATATGATTCAGGGCTTTCTCCTTTCGAAGCCATTGAATGAAGAAGAAATTCTTAAATATCTTGAAGCTTAAGAGAATTATATACTAAATCTCTTTTAAAAGTGAAATGAACATTTGTGTTCGGCGCATGGCATGATGCCTCGAGGTGGCCGACGCTGCGCAGCGAGGACAGACACCGAAAGGCGAATGCCGGAGCCAACGATATTTCATATTTAAAGTTGATCAAGTATACCTACCTGCCCCCAAAATTTGAGAGATTACATTTCTACTCGACATTGAGAATAGAAAATGAAATGCGTGAAGTACGGAGTGAATGTCAAGTTGTAAACTGTAACATTGTTGAACGAGTTCGATCACTTGAAATTAAAAAAGTATATAATATCTTTGAAAATGTTTTATGGAAGGAGAGGTTACGATGAAGAGAGCGATCATTTTTTTTATGTTTTTGCTCGTCACAGTTTCGTTGATCGCATCGGCACAGGTTATCCAGCTGCAGGTACAGATTTATCCACAGCAGGTACTTGTGAATGCACCTTTCAAAGTTCTTGTAAGTGCATATTCCATGAACTCAAACGATCAAATAGCTGCTATTTCTGCGATCTTCAACGGAGTGGAAAAACGTGTAAGCGGTTCCACAGCATCCTTTGAATTCATTGCTCCATCAATAAATACTTCATCTTATGATTTTCCACTTGAAGTGAAGGTTTTAACCCAAAACGGTGAAACTTTTGAAAAAGATGCCACAATTACGGTCTCGGTGAATGCAAACCCTGTCATCTTCATAGATAATCCTATACCATCGAACAATTCTAACATAAGGGGAACAGTTGAAGTTCCGGTTCAGGTTTACGGTGGCCTCGGACTCAGTAAAATTGAGTTCATGGTGGATACACGAATCGCATCAACGATAAATGTTAATCCATCTTCAACCGTTAAGCTTCTGAGAACATTTGTTATTGATACTAACTCTTCTCATTTACAAAATGGATGGCACATTTTTTCCGTAAAAGTTGTCAATATAACCGGTGAGATCTTTTCAACGATAGCAGGATACGTTGTGAACAACGCACCTCCATATCTTGAATTTGAAAATATAAATTCTTGCGTTCCCGCCAGTACCTACATACCGGTTCATGTAACTGCACAATCAACTTTGAGTGGAATAGCTTCAGTCTATGTGAATAACGTGAGATCGATGAATACAGTTAGCGATATCTGGGAGGCAAATATTTTAACTCCTTCACAAACTGGAACTTTTACCGTTGTTGCTACTGCGACCGATGGGGCTGGTAATACTTCAGAAAAAAGCGTTGAACTTTTCTCCGATGGTCTTAAACCAACTGTATCGATCAATTATAACTTTGAGAAAATAAAAGATGGAGTTTTCTGGAGAATAAATCCACCGTTGATAATGTCTTTAACATCCACGACAGCCTGTAAAAACGTGAGACCGGAATTGTCCGTCTTCTTAAATGGTACCTCAATAGGTGTTACCAAAACCATCAGTAGCGGATATTCCTCTGAAGCTGTCAATACTTTTCTTGCGACACCTGGAAATTACAATTTAACCGTTATAGCAACGGATCCAATAAATGGATCGTCTGAAGTGTTAAATAAAACGCTCAAAGTTGATTTTGATCCCGTTCCTCCCCAAATTCTTAACATCACTTACCCTGCAACGGTTGGTCCAGATCAATTTTTCAGAGTTACAGTTTCAGCTACTGATAACAACGGGATAGGTATTTCTGAGATCGATGTCAATGGAATAAAAGCGACACAGTTGAATGACACAACATGGTTTGCAACGCTTTCAAGTGTGAGTCCACAAAAGAGTGGATCTACTCAGTTTACCGTCAGTGCTTACAATTATCTCGGTAATTTTTCATTCGCTACAAAAAGTTATTTTGTAGATGTCAATCCTCCTTACATAAGTATCACGATAACCGCATCTTCTTACATGAAGGGCGTTTACTGGAATAAAGTGCCACCTATGAAGATAGAGGTAAGTGCAACAACGAATTCAAAAGTAAGTCCGCAAATGGAGATTCTTATAAACAATGATGATCCTGTTTTAAAGAATACGGATGATCCTGTATGCATAGCACTTGACAAACCCGGTACTTACAACATTACCGTTGTCTCGACAAACCCGATAAATGAATTATCTTCAAAGTTATCTAAAACTTACGTGATTAACTTTGACACCTCCTCACCGACGATCTTGAATATAACTTCTCCAGCGACACTCGGCCCTCACCAAGCGTTCAGAGTCACAATCTCAGCCACGGATACTGGCATTGGCATATCGAAGGTTATCGCTGACGGTATCAATGCCGTGAATGTAAATAACACAACATGGATTGCAACGCTTCTGAGCCCGCAAACGAATTTTAGCGGATCTAATAAATTCACAGTCGAAATCTACGATTATCTCGGAAGAGAAATATCGGGTACCAAATCTTACTTCGTTGATGCCCAGCCACCATTCATAGACATAAAAGCCGTTTCATCAATTTACAGAAATGGTATTTATTGGAGTAAAACAAAGCCCTCGACTGTTGATATTTTCACCAGAACGGATTCAATGGTCAATCCTGAAACAGCAGTATTTGTTAACGGTGATCAACTCGTCAAGTCACAAAATACATTCGACGAACTTCAGATAAACGAGGCAGGCAATTACAATGTAACCGTTATCTCAACTAACGTGATAAACGGGATGTCATATGAAAAAGTAAGGACGTTTGAATTCAACTTTGATGATCTTCCACCTCAAATTCTTAACGTTACTTATCCCGCAACGGTTGGACCGAACCAATCTTTTAAAGTGACTGTTTCAGCTACCGATGATAGCGGGATCGGTATTTCTGGTGTTGAGATCGGTGGAATCAAAGCGATAGAGTTGAATTGCACAACATGGTTCGCAACACTTTCAAGTATTAATCCCCAAACAAGTGAATCGACCCAGTTCACCGTTAAAGCTTATGACTACCTTGGCAATAAACTTTCTATGACAAAATCGTACTTTGTGGACGTAGAGCCACCTGTCATCCAACTTTATCTTAATGGAAAGGCTTTACAAAATGGATCCGAGCTTTACCTGTTTGAAAAAGCGACGCCAACTATTATGGTAAAGGCTTTCACAAGAAGTGGTGTTAAACCTGTAACGAAAGTTAGAATAGATGGTAATGAAAGTTCAGGAAACGAGTACCATCTTTCCGGAATCCATCTGATCGAAATAACCTCGGTGAATCCCATCAATTCTGACGTGAGTAAGTACAATGCTAAAGTAGCCCTTATAGTTGATGAACATGCACCTGAACTTTCACTTTCAATGCCCGGAACGATAACTTTAAGTTCGAGTGCAACTTTAAAGCTCAAGATAAATGGAAAAGATTTGAGGTACGCATCTTTAAATGTCTATGACAATCAATTGCTCTATTCTAATGTTTTTACAGAGAATAATTCGTACATGTTAGATCTGAGGCCTGTTTTTGCGAATTTGAATGGTAGTTTTGCAACCGTTGAGCTTAAGGCTGTTGATATGGCAGGTAATGCTTCAAAGATCAAGGATGAGATCTTTGTCGATACCATCGGTCCGAAAATCGTTGGAATAACCTCTAAAAATGGTAAACTTTTGATTTCATTCGATCAGGACATCTTTGGAAGTCCGACGATAACACTTACAACTTTAAACGGTAATGTTCACAAAATTTACAGTGCTAAAGTTGAAGGTAAAAATATAATTCTTGAAGGTTTTGATCTTGCCTACGCTCCTTACTATGTTATGGTTGATGGGATAACAGATGAAGTTGGAAATGTTTTGATGAACAACGGTTCAATCTGGGAGTTTTAAAAAAATGAAGAAGATACTCCTGATTCTTTTTGTTATCTTTTTGTCCATTTCGGCTATGGCAGAGAATTCGGTCCGTTCCGTCGGGAGCGGACCTGAATTCGAAGTTGCTCCAGCCATCGTCTTTGCAAACGGAAATGGTGAATTTCAGATCGGAGTATTTTCAGAAGATGGATCTCCTGTAAATTTTGAAGCTTACTTCAACGATGAAATTCAGAAAACATTTGATAAACAGTGGACCTTCCAATTCAAACTGCCTGAAGGTAAGATGTACTCTTACATAACATTTGAAAGTCACAAAGGTCCTTTAACCTCACTGGCAACTGCACTCATCCTATCTTCTAATCTGGCGATCAAAATCGATAAAGGTATTGGATTCACATTTTTTCCTTCCTACAATGGTTACATGAAGGGTGATGAGGAGATCTTTTCAATCGTTGGGCCGGGTTACGGTCATGAAAATTTGAAATTCTCCATCGATAAAAAAGTACTTTATGATATGAACCTTTCTACAGTTTCAAATTTTCCAAAGGTTTTTGAAAGTTCTCTTGACACTTCAGAATTAGCGGATGGGTTTCACAATTTTTCTATTTCGTCCAACCTTATAACTGGTCAAGCACTTCAGGTTGATAAAACAATTGGTATCGACAACACTCCACCAAAAGTGTTATCATCTAACGGTCAGGAATTATTCTTCGAAGGCAAATTCGTTATAACTATTCAAGCAACTGATACGATGAAGTTAACTGATGCTTATTTTTACAGGAAAAGTTCAAATGGTTCTTTGACTTTTATAGGAGAATCAGGATTTGTGAATGGTCGATCAGCCTTGAAGATAAACGATTTCAGCGGAAGTCAAACTTTTGTTGCAAAGATTTTTGATGTTTCTAACAATGTATCTGTTTACGAATTCACACTTGTCAACAACAAACCTTTCCTGATACCGTTGATAATACTTTTAACGACTTTTGGTATAATATTGCTGACGCTTTTAAGATAAAGGAGGAGTTGGTAGTGAAATCTAAATTTTTAATCATAACTTCATTAATGCTGATACTATTTACAATTTCTTCATTTGCGGTCATGTCAGTGAATGGGAGCTTTGGATACGTGACTTCGAATGCTTCTCCGTCTTATGCTATTGGATTAACGATTAAGTCTATCAGTACGGTTGGATTCGAACTCACAATCGAAAGCACTGTTAACAGTCTTTTAAATTTAAGTCAGATCGCTAACAGCCAAAACTGGAACTTTCTTCCAACGCTTATTTTTTCTTTACCGAGCGGAGATCTGAGACCTTACGTTGGACTTGGTGTAATGACAACTTACAATTTTACGACGGGTTTTAGTGCGATCAGTCTTAGTACTTTTTATTACAGGATTGGTGCCGATCTCTTCTTAGGAAATTTTTCTATGTTTGGTGAGGCCCAGGGAACTTTTTACAGGCCTAACCTTTCGTTCTCTCAACCTGATGAGTGGAGATTTGGTGCCGGTTTGGCATTCTGATTAAATGAAAAAATTCCTTTTTGTAGTGACGATATCGGTACTTATTTTGGTACTTTCGTCTTGTATGCTGATAAAAGATTCATCAAAACCGATGATATTGAATTTCACTAAATCAGCAACTTTGCTTTCGGGAAATGAGATCCAATTTTCGGCAAACGTTGTTGACAATGGAAGTGGGCTTTCAAGTGTTGTCTTCGATCTTGATGGTGTCGCTTTGCCAACAACTTTTAGCGGGACATCAACTTATTCGGCAAACTGGATAGGAGTTTACGGATCAAACAGTGTTACGGTTTTCGCCGTAGACAGATCGGGAAATTTTGCTACCAAAACAGATACTTTCTTTGTGAAAGATTCTACTCCACCCATCGTTAAAGCTTTTTATCCTGAGGAAATAGCTCAAAATGTCAATTTCCCTGTTACTTTGAATATTTACGATCCGCAGAGCGGAATACAGTCAGTTTCTTTAAGCGTTGACGGAAAAAGTCTTCCTTTTCCCTCAAAGACATTGACTCTTTCTTTTTCAAATCTTGGAATCCATGATTTGAATGTGACTGCCGTGAACGGGCAGGGGCTGATATCAACGCCAACTTTTTACATAGATGTTGTCAAAAAAAGTGACGTTAAACCTTACGTCCAGTTCATAAATCCACCGTCTGTTTTGCAAAGTGGTGAGAGTGCAACGTTCACAGTTTACGCGTATTCACCGAACGGGATTCAAAATGTAGATTTTGATCTTGGAGCTTTTCAAGAAACTCTCGATTCACAAGCAAGCAATGTTTACACCTTTAACGTTAAAGCTTCAATTGCTGGTGGAAAAATTTACAATGCTACATGTACGACCTTTGATAGTTTCGGTCTACAACAATCCGTCTCACACAAAGTGTTCGTTATTTCAAAGGATTCAACTTCAGATGTTGTGATCCCTCCAATAACTGAAAGTGGTACTATGATAAAAATACCATTTTTCGTTGGATTACTTTCAAAAAATGTATCTGTCTCTGCCAATATGGATGGAATACCGCTTCAAGTTGATGGTGTGATGCCACAATTGTATGCGCTTTGGTCTCCAACATTCGGAGAACATACTTTCAACGTGAATGTGAATGGATCGATCGTAAAGAATGTTAAATTCGATTACGATCAACCTATGACTAAAGTTAACGGTATAAGTGTCAGTTCTACCGCCTTAAGTATAACTTTTTCAAATAACGTTTATTTTTATGCAGATCCTGTTTTTGAAATATCAAATCAATCATCAACAGTTCTCGTGAATGAAAAGAATATATCGATCGTTGGTAACAAAGTCTATTTGCCAAGTTCTTTCGGTCTGAAAAATGGTAATGTTAAAATTCTCGGATTGAGAGATATCTATGGCCCAATGAACTTTTCTTTTAATTTGCCAGCGAATGTATTTTGAAAAAATAAAGTTGCGAAATATAAGTATAAGCTGAAAAGGAGAGAAAAATCGGCCATGAGAAATTTATCCTCCGAAGAAATAAGAAGCGAATTTCTTGATTTTTTTAGATCCAAAGGACATGAGATCCTTCCAGGCATTTCACTTATTCCCGATGATCCACAGTTACTTTTCACAGTTGCAGGAATGGTTCCGTTCAAAAGAATCTTCTGGGGTCTTGAGGATCCAAAATATCCAAGGGTTGCAACTGTTCAGAAATGTATAAGAACTAATGACATAGAAAATGTTGGAAGGACTCCAAGGCATCATACATTTTTTGAAATGCTTGGTAATTTTTCACTTGGAGATTATTTCAAACGTGAAGCGATAGAGTATGCTTGGGAATTTTTAACAAAAAGGCTGGAAATTCCTGAAGACAGACTCTGGATTTCAATATATGAGAAAGATGATGAAGCATTTGAAATATGGACACGGCTGATCGGCGTGGATCCGGCAAGAATCGTTAGAATGCCTAAATCAGATAATTTTTGGGGGCCTGTTGGCCCAAGCGGACCATGTGGACCCGATTCGGAGATATTTTACGACCTTAGAATACCGGTTAAAGAATGTCCGGATCCTGAAAAATGCACTCCTGCATGTGACTGTAACAGATTTCTCGAGATATGGAATCTTGTGTTCACTGGGCTTTATCAGGATGAAAATGGCAATCTTGGTGAATTGAAAAGGAAGAATATAGATACGGGAATGGGACTGGAAAGAGTAGCTTCTGTTTTGCAGAGAGCTAAGAATAATTTTGAAACGGATCTTTTCATGCCTCTGATCCATGAATCAGAAAAAGAATTCGGATGTGTTTATGGTAAGGATCAGGATGCCGACGTATCGATGAAGATAATAGCAGATCATGCGAGATCGGCTACCTTTTTGATAGCGGATGGAGTCTTCCCATCAAACACTGAAAGAGGGTACGTGCTCAGACGCTTGATAAGAAGAGCCGTGCGGTATGGAAAATTTGTGGGTGCTTCAGACCCTTTCCTCTACAAATACGTTGCGGTCGTTGAAAATATAATGGGAAAAAGGTATCCGGAGTTAGCTCTCAGAAAAACTTTCATCGAGGAAACGATAAAAGCTGAAGAGGAAAGGTTTTTAAAAACACTCGATCAAGGATTGGCAATGGTTGAAAAACATCTGTCTGATTCTTCTGAAATATCAGGTGAAGATGCTTTCAAACTTTATGATACTTATGGAATGCCTTTAGACATAGTTTTGGATATAGCATCTGAAAAGAAAATCTCCGTGGATGTCACAAAATTTAACGAGCTCATGGAGGTACAAAGAAAGAGATCGAGAGAAAATCTTGGCATTCAATCTTTTGTCGAAAATATTTATGAATCGATATCGAACGTTAAGAGTGAATTCGTTGGCTATGATTCCTTGAACTCTGAAGCGAACGTTATGGCAATAATAGCAAATGGAGAAGAGGTCGGAAGCGTTTCTTACGGAACAGAAGCCGAAGTTGTCTTTGACAAAACACCATTTTACGCTGAAATGGGTGGGCAGGTTGGTGATACCGGTAGATGTGAGTTTGAAGGTGGTCTCTCGATTGTTTTGAACACCTATCAAAAAGGAACCATTCATATTCATCGAATGAAGATTGAAAATGGGATCTTAAGGGTTGGAATGAAAGTTAAACTTTCTGTTGATGAAAAGCGAAGAATGGAAATAGCAAGAAATCATACTGCTACCCATCTTCTTCATTCTGCTTTAAGAAAAGTCCTCGGTGATCATGTCAGGCAGGCGGGTTCTTACGTTGAACCTGAAAGGTTGAGATTCGATTTCAATCATCCCAAAGCGTTGCTTGACGATGAACTGGAGCAGATTTCGATTATGGTGAATTCGGAAATACTTAAAGCATTGCCCGTTGTTACAAAGATCATGTCACTTGACGAGGCAAAAAAATCCGGTGCCATGGCACTTTTCGATGAAAAGTATACGGACGAAGTAAGGGTTGTTAGCGTTGGCGAGTTCAGTAAAGAGTTATGTGGTGGTACTCATGTTTCCAATTCGGGCCAGATAGGAGCTTTCGTAATTCTTGCAGAACATGCCGTATCTGCAGGAATAAGAAGAATTGAAGCCACAACGGGATTAAACGTCATCAAGATATACACTAACCATGAAAAAATTTTATCCTCATTATCGGAAAGTCTTGGTTTGGAACCCGAACTGTTACATGAAAGGGTTGAGATGTTAATCGATGAAAATAAAAATATCAAAGAGGAGATTGCCTCTTTAAATCAGAAAATTGCCTTCGATGATGTGAAAAAGCGAATTGAAAGTGCAAAAGCAGACGGTAAAAAATTCGTTGTGATCGAGGTTAATGATCTTGAACCATCGAAGTTAAGAGATTTGGCGGATGATGCGCTAAAAATTTTAGGAGAAGGAATAATAGTTATAGCCCAGGAAAAAGATGAAAAAACCAGTATAATAGTTAAATCGAATATCATGGTCAAAGCAAGTGACGTATCTGCCAAGATATCAAAAACCTTCGGTGGAAAAGGGGGAGGACGAAATGATATGGCGCAGGGAGGATGGAGCGGATCTTTTAAAATGGACAAAACCGAAAAAATCCTTTCGGAGATGATTTCATGAAAGCTTTTTTATTTGACTTAGATGGGACACTTCTGCTTTCCGATGAAGAAAGTTTTTACTCAACGTATTTTGAGCTTCTCGGAAAGTACACTTCGGATCTTGTCGATTCTAAAAAACTTTTAAAATCGATAAATGACACGTTTGAAAAGATGACCTTTGAAAACAATGAAGCTAACAATTATCAAAAATTCATGGTAGAAATGTCAAAGTGTTTTGGAAATAAAATGATTGATCTTGAAAAGAGATTTGAAGAATTTTATAACGGGCCATTCAAAGAACTGAAAAAACTTACAAGACCAAATATCGAACTGATAAAAACGATGAGAAACCTTGATGGATTAAAAGTACTTGCCACGAATCCGATGTTTCCCGAAATAGCTATAAGAGAAAGGATGAAATGGGCAGAACTTAAGGATGATGATTTCACACTTGTAACCTTCATGGAAAATTCTCATTATTTGAAACCAAATCCAAAATATTTCTTAGAGATCGCGGGGAAAATAGGCGTAAAACCTCAAGAGTGTACGATGATAGGAAACGATCCAGTGCTTGACGGTGCGTGTGAAAAGACCGGGGTCAAATTCGTTTTGGTGGGAGGAAATGATGGACGGCCCGAAAGTAGAATTGAAGGTTGATAGCGATAAGTTGAATGCTTTCATAGTCATAAACAATCCGGATATTTCTGAGAATGAGATAAGATTCGTCCTCGAATCAGGTGGGATCAAATTCGGCATCCTTGATTCTAAAATAAAGGAGATCGTTAAAAAGGTCATTGTTAAGGAACCTCTTCTGATAGCGCAGGGAGTTCCACCTGTGAATGGAGAAGATGCGAAAATACTTTACAACCTTGAGGAAGGCTCTGATGAAAGAAGACCCATAGTTTTAGATGATGGGAGTGTAGATTACAAGGACGTCAAGTCCTTCCGAATAGTAAAAGAAAATGAAATTATGGCCGTGAAAGTGCCTGCAACGAAAGGAAAGGATGGAGAAGACATCTTCGGTAATGTAATTCCATCAAAAGATGGAAAAGATTTGAAACTTGTTGCCGGAAAGAATGCAAAGGTGTCTGACGATGGCCTTCAGATATTATCTACGAAGAATGGGATTCCATTGATCCATGATAATGTTCTTGAAGTCAGCGAATTACTTGAAATAAAGGGCAATATAGATTATTCGATCGGTAACGTTGACTTTCCGGGAGACGTTGAAATACGGGGTAATGTTACGCCCACTTTTTACGTAAGAGCGACTGGAAATATCAAAATAAAAGGTGTCATCGAAGGTGCAACGGTCACTTCGGATTCGAACGTTGAATGTTTGGGTGTTAAGGGAAGAGGAAAGGGATTACTTTCCGCAAAGGGAAATGTAAAAGCAAAATTTCTCGAAAATGCTCATGTCGAATGCGATGGAGAGCTCTACATTGAAGGTTCAATAGTGAACAGTACGGTTAGAGCGGGTAAGAAGATAGAAGTGACAGATGGAGTTGGTCAGATAGTTGGATCTAATGTGATCTCAGGCTTAACCGTTATAGCAAAAGAAATAGGAAGCGAGATGGCCATTTCAACACATATAGAAGTGGGCATCGATCCAAAGACACGTGATAGAATAACGGAACTTTCCTCAAAAATATACATTCAGAAGCAAAATCTTGAAAAAATAGCAACTTTCATAAAGTTGCTCGAAGATCTCAAAAAAAAGAACAATGGCATCCTTTCACCGGATAAAGAACAAAACTACGAACGCGCCAAAAAAACGCGATTTGAAATATACAAAAGCCTTTCGGAGATGATCGAAGAGGTAAAAGCTTTACAAACAAACCTTGAAACTTACGCACAGGATAGCCGTGTAATAGCACTTTCTAAAATATATCCATCTGTTGAAATAATCATAGGCGGTAAGAGAATTTTAATAGATAAGATGCTTGGCCCTTCCATTATCAAACTCGTAAAAGAAGAAATAGATGTATTGCCTTATCTTGGCTGAGACCCTATTTTTCGACTATTTCTCTCAACTTTTCTGATTGTTTTTCCTCACTTTCTATGACTATAAGCACGCTTCCAGCTTCAATCGTTGTCGAAGGATCGGGATTGAATTTGAATTCATTTCCTTTTTGAATTGCAACGACTAAAAGTCCTGTTTTTTCCCTTATCGCTGCTTCTTTCAAAGTTTTGCCTATCAGCGGGCTTTTTATGTTGACCAGTACCTCCTCCATTTTTAATTTTATGTTTCCTGATTGATGAACTATATCCATGAAGGATTGAAGTGCCGGGTTTAAAACAAGCGAAGCCATTCTGGAACCTACGATCTCCGTAGCAGACAAAACGTTATCTACGCCTGCATATCTCAGTCTCTTTATCGCTGCAACATTATCGGCCTCACTTATTATTTTCACACTTTTGTTGATGCTTCTTGCCATTAGAGAAACGTAAACGTTTAAAGAATCATCTGAAAGTGTTACCACCAATGTGCTCGCCGTTTTTATTCCAGCTTTTTCAAGAGTTTGTTCATCCATTGCATCTCCAACAACATATTTGAACTCATCCTCTTTCACAAGATCCACTATGATCGCTTTGATTTCATCAATCCTCGATAGAGTTGGTGTGACAAAAACGAAAGGCTGTTTTCTCATGGCAAGCTGACGAACTACGTACTTACCGATCTCACTTCCACCCATGACTATACAATGATTTTCCATTTTATCTATCATCTTTCTCATCCTTCTTGTCTTCGTGTATTTTCTTAGATCTCCGTCCAAAAAAAAGGAGGTAACGACACCGATAGCGTAAAGATATGTAGATATTCCTATGACGATCAAAATAGTTGTAAAAACATACCCGTTATAATCAAGAGGTTTTGGCAATCCATATCCGACTGTCGATAAGGTCATCGCTGTCATGAACAGTGCGTCAACTACATCCCACTTCTCTATTAAAACGTATCCTATAACGCCGAAGAGAAAGACTGCTGCAACGAGTGAAATTGCTATCGTAACATGTCTTACTCTCTTTCTAAGTTCTTCTTCCAATACACATCACCTTTTCATTTTAAATCAGGCCATTCATCTTCACCGCCACCTATCGGTTCGGCGTGAATTATTATCTCCTTTATCTGGGGAAATCTTTCCTTTATATCGTGCTCTAAAGCTGTCATAATCTCATGAACGTGTTTTAAATGCATTTTCCCGGGCAGTTCTATATGCATATCGACAAGGTAATAAGAACCTAATTTTCTTATCCTCACAAGGTGAGGATTCATCACAGATTCTTGCGCTTTTGCAATTTCTTCTATCGATTTTACCAGCTCTGGATCTTCTTGCTTCTCCATCAATTCTGGAAGACCTGCTTTTATCACATCTATTCCCATGTAAACTATGAGAGCCGCAACTGTCAAAGATGCTATGGGATCGAAAATAGCCATTTTTGTTAACAGTATAAGAATACCACCGACAAGAACGGCAACCGATGCGAAGACATCACTCATATAATCCTTTGCATCCGCTATGACAGCCTGATTTGAAAATTTTTTACCAATCACAAACATGTAAAATGATAGCACGAATTTTCCAACTATGCTAATACTTGCGCCAACTATCATCATGATGGCCATAACATGGTGCTGACCAAAATCCATGAAGGATTCTTGTGCTATTAGAAATCCGGCGAAAATTACCGAAATTCCAACGATATTTGCAACGATGGTCTCTGCTCTTCCATGACCATATGGATGCTCGGAGTCAGGTGGAAGGGCGGCAACTTTTATACTCTGATACACAAGAATAGATTTAGCAACATCCATAGTTGTATCGATCCCGTCACTTATAAGTGCTATTGAACTTCCAATAACCCCTAAAGTTATCTTCAAGATCGCAAGCAAAACATTTCCAAAAATTCCTATTTTTACAGCTTTTAGACTTTTTTTAGTTCGTTCTTCCATCTCATCACCCAAAGTTAGGTTCATAAAAGAATTATTATCTCATGATGTGCGTCAAGATTAAAATAAATATTGTACTTGATCAACTTTGAATATGAAATATCGTTGGCTTCGGCATTCGCATTTCGTGACAGCAAATAAGTATTTGCCATTTACCGCTTACTTCTCACTATTCACTGTTTGTTCTACGCTCCACCTGCCATGTGCCACGTGCTGTTCATTCATTTCACTTTTAAAAGAGATTTAGTATACAAAACTGTCATTACCAACTTGATTGGGAATCA
>Ga0078972_1009301_pt1 | contig 19539 bp, 11 predicted proteins | sample YelNatPaOPGAMG01_FD_67568 | JGI IMG/M metagenome (GOLD analysis project Ga0078972, IMG submission 67568) | Hot spring thermophilic microbial communities from Obsidian Pool, Yellowstone National Park, USA - OP-RAMG-01 (SPADES assembly) (version 2) | ecosystem: Environmental > Aquatic > Thermal...
ACTCAGCAAGCAGAGGAGGATAAGCCTTCATTTTTCACCTTCTTAAATGGTTTTTTCTCTCTCATTATACCTGCTGTCAGCCCCCCTTTTCAAGCCCTTTTTCAAAAAGGCCAAACTTCAGGGGAGGGGGCTGCGCCCCCTCCACCCCCCCTTCCCCACCCTCGTTGGCTGAGGATTCGCCAGCGTTCTGGGTCCCACTCGTGGGCAGGTTGCAGGGGTTGGTAACTCGCCCCTTTTTAAGTTTTTGTGGGGGGACACCCCCCACGGCCCCCCGCCATGGGGGCTTCGCCCCCTTGGACCCCCCATTGCCCACCCTCGTTGGCTGAGGGTTTGCCAGCGTTTTGGGTCCCACCCGTGGCGGGGTTGCTAATGTGGGCAAATCGCCCCCTCGTTTTATTCTGGGGGCACATCCCCCAGACCCCCTGCCAGGGGGCTTGCGCCCCCTCCACCCCCGTTGCACGCCCTCGTTGGCTCAGGGTTCGCCAGCGTTTTGGGTCCCACTCGCAGCGGGGTGGCAGTTCGCCAATGCTTTGAAATTTTGCCCTCTGGAGAGGGATTTCCTGCAGTTTCCCAATTTCCCATCGCTTCCCAAGGTTGTGGTATAATAGAATTAACTTTGTGAGGTGGAAGGTTTTGGGCCAGTATACTGTAGGCCTTAACGCCCACCTGCTTTCGCTGTCTCAAAATTATAGAGGGGCAGGCATAAATCAATATATCTACAACTTGCTCCGTTTCCTCCCCACCGTGGACGGGGAAGGACGGTACGTGGCTTTCTTGGGGGAAAAAAGGGCTCAGTTCCCCGGAATAAGGCTGTGCTTTACCCCTTTGCCTACTGCTCTCCCACCAGTCAGGATTTTATGGGAGCAGGTTTTCCAGCCCTGGGCCCTTTGGCAAGAAAGGGTTGAACTCCTCCATAGCCTCGCCTTTGTCGGGCCACTGTTTTCCCCTTGCCCCTTCCTGGTTACAGTTTACGACCTCAGCTTCCTCCATTACCCCAGAAGCTTCAGGCTCTGGAATAGGCTTTACCTCTCACTCTTTACCCGCATTTCAGTTAAAAAGGCCCGCCGGGTCATAGCAATCTCCGAGAATACTAAAAGGGACCTGGTGAAGCTTCTGGGAGTGGATGAGAGGAAAGTAAGGGTTACCTACTGCGGCTACGATGAAAGTTTGAGGCCCCTCCCCGAGGCAGAAATAGAAGAATTCCGGAGGCGGAAGGGCCTCCCTGAGCGCTTCATCCTCTTCTTAGGAACTATTGAGCCGCGCAAGAACTTGATCCGCTTACTGGAAGCTTTCTCCAAAATTAAAGGGGAAGGGGTAAAGCTTGTCCTGGCCGGCGGCCTTGGGTGGGGCTACAGACCGATATTGGCTTCTGTGGAAAGGCTTAACTTGAAGGAAGATGTGCTGCTTCCCGGCTTTGTCCCACCGGAGGAGAAAGTTTATTGGTACAATGCAGCCGAGGTCTTTGTCTATCCCTCCCTTTACGAAGGGTTCGGTTTACCTCCCTTGGAAGCGATGGCCTGTGGCACGCCAGTTGTGGCCTCAAAGGCCGCGAGTTTGCCAGAAGTAGTCGGGGATGGAGGGGTTTTGGTTGACCCCCTTAACCCCGATGCCATGGCCGAAGCCCTTTTGCGCTTGCTTTCCAATCCCGAAGAAAGGGAAAGGCTTAGAATAAAAGGGCTGCGGCAGGCTCAAAAGTTTTCGTGGGAACTGATGGCTAAAGAGACCGTCAATATCTATAGGGAGGCTTTGGCTGAAAGGAGGCCACGCTTATGAAAAAGTTCCGCCAAAAGGTCGCTTTCTTCACCGCTTTGGCCGATTTTCTCTTAATAAATGTGGCCTTCGCCCTCGCCTATTGGGTGCGGTACGAGCTTGAGTGGATAAAGCCGGTAGCAGAAGCTCACTACGTCCCTTACCGCTTCTATTTCCCCTTCTCCTTAATCCTTTCCTTCCTCCTCATGCTCACCTACGTGGTCCAGAAGCTTTACGATTACGAGCCAAAGAAGTCCTTCTCCGATGAGTTCACCACCATCTTCACCGGGACAGCGACCGGGATATTGCTCCTGGTGGCCATTTTCTTCTTCTACCGCCCCCTCTTCTACTCCCGCCTCCTCCTGATTTACGCCTTCGCCTTCATCGTCTTTCTCCTTAGCCTGATCCGTGTCCTTCGGAACATAGTTTTGGGGATGCTCCGTAAGAGGGGCATTGGGGTAACTCGGGTCCTCATAGTAGGGGCTGGGGATATAGGGAGGAAGGTGCTTCGGAATCTATTGGCCCAACCCCACTTGGGCTACCACGTAGTAGGGTTTGTGGACGATAACCCCGAAAAGGGGCAAGGTTACATTGGACGCTTCAAGGGGCTGGGAGGGATTGAAAAGATACCGCAAATTCTGCAGGACGAGGCCGTAGATGAGGTAATAGTAACTTTGCCCTGGATGTACCACCGGAAAATCCTGAGCATAGTGGAGCAATGCGAGCGTTACAACGTCAAAGCCAAAATTGTGCCCGACCTTTTCCAGATTAGCCTCAGCCAGATTGAAGTGGATGACCTTAGCGGCCTCCCACTCATAAGCATAAGGCCTGTAGCCTTCAGGCGATGGGAAAAGTTGGTAAAGAGGGCTATGGACTTAGTGATAGCTTCGGTGGCCCTAATCATCTTCTCCCCCCTCATGCTTATAATCGCCCTGGCCATAAAGCTGGATTCCCCAGGCCCTGTCTTCTTCAAGCAGGTTAGGGTAGGGAAAGGGGGGAAAGAGTTCGTAATGTACAAATTCCGCTCAATGAGGGGAGGGGCAGAGGAAGAGCAGGAGCGGCTTAGGGAGCTAAGCGAAGTGGATGGCCCAATCTTCAAAATTAAGAATGACCCGCGCTGTACCAGGGTGGGAAGGATAATAAGGAGGCTGAGCCTGGACGAGCTCCCACAGCTTTACAATGTCCTCAAGGGGGAAATGAGCCTGGTTGGGCCAAGGCCGCCTCTCCCCTCAGAGGTAGCACAATACAAAGAGTGGCACAAGAAACGCCTCGCCGTCTCCCCAGGAATGACTGGATTGTGGCAAGTCAGCGGAAGAAGCCTCCTTTCCTTTGACGAGATGGTCCTTCTGGACCTATACTACATTGAGAACTGGTCGCCTCTTCTGGACATAAAAATCCTCATCCGGACCATACCCAAGGTCCTGATAGGGGAGGGAGCTTACTGAAGGAGGGGAAAATGGCCTGGCTTTCGCCTTCAGACCAGAAAGCTCTGGTTAATTTCCTCAGGGAACTGGTTCAGATACCAAGCCCTTCCGGACAGGAGGGGGCATTAGCCCAGAGGCTTGCCGAAGAAATGGAGCGCTTGGGCTTCCCCGAAGTGAAGGTTGATAAGGTCGGGAACGTGATAGGGAAAATTGGCTCGGGCAATAGGCCTATCATCTTGTTTGACGGGCATATGGATACGGTGGAAGTGGCGGATTACTCCTCCTGGACCCGTGACCCTTACGGGGGGGAAATAGATGGCAGGCTCCTCTATGGGCTTGGTGCTTCCGATATGAAGGGGGGATTGGCCTCCATGGTCTATGGGCTTGCTGCCCTTATCAAAGCCGGGGCCAAGATTCCGGGCACTGTCTACTTTGTAGGAGTAGTGCAAGAAGAGCCAAGCGAGGGCACCGCCCTCAAGGCTTCCCTCCAGGAAGAAGGGATAATGCCCGACTTTGCCATAATCGGGGAGCCTTCTTCCCTCCGGATAATCCAGGGGCACAGAGGCCGAATGGGGATAATCGTCACTACAAAGGGGAAGGCCTGCCATGCCTCTGCCCCCGAGCTGGGCCAAAACGCCATATACGCCGCTTCCAGGATAATCTTCGGCATAGAGCTTATGTCTTCTCAGTTCCTGAACGATGCTTACCTTGGAAAGGGCTCGGCCGCAGTTACCTGGATAAGAAGCGAATCCCCAAGCCGCAATGCGGTCCCGCCAATCTGCTCCTTCTACGTTGACCGGAGGCTAACCCTCGGGGAAACGGAGGCCAAAGCTCTGGCCGAAATCCGAAGCATAGTCATCAGGGAAGGGGCAAATGCTGAAATTACGGTGAACGAATACGAGGCTCGCAGTTACACCGGCTACACTTGGAAGGTGAGGGAATACTTCCCGGCTTGGTTTATACCTCAGACTCATCCCCTGGTGCAAGCTGGCCTAAGGGCTGCAGAGAGGGTCCTGGGCTTCAAGCCTCCCCTTGGATGCTGGAAGTTCTCAACCGATGGGGTTTACACTATGGGCGAGGCCGGGATTCCCACCATCGGGTTCGGCCCGGGGGATGAGCAATGGGCTCACTCCCCCGATGAACGAATCCGGATTGACGACCTCTTCGCCGCTGCCGAAGTCTACGCCGAGATGGTTCTGGAAATCATGAGGTAAATTCGTGGGCGAAATTTACGCCACCCTATTCTTCATCTCTGCCGGCTCGCTGGCTTTCCAAGTGACTTTAACCCGAATTTTTTCCCTGGCCCAATGGTATCACTTTGCCTTCATGGCCATAAGCCTGGCCCTTTTGGGCATAGGTGCCAGCGGCTCCTTCCTCTACATCGCCCCTCCTTCTTGGAAGGAACGTTTGGCAAAGCTCTTCCCTTGGTTTGGCCCCGCCTTCTCCGCAAGCGTTCTATTCTCCTACCTTGCCGCCAATTACATACCTTTTGACTCCTACCGCATCGCTTGGGAGCCAATCCAGTACTTTTACCTTTTGGCTTACTTTCTGGCCATATCTCTGCCCTTCTTCTGGAGTGGGCTTTCGGTGGGGGTAAGCTTGGCAGCTTTCCCCGCCCATTCGGCAACTCTTTACGCTGCCAGTTTGGGTGGTTCGGCTTTGGGTTGCATCCTGCCTCTGGCTACGTTGCCGACCGTAGGCGGGGAAGGTTCGGTGGTCGTGTGCGCCCTGATAGGGATGCTGGCTTGGCTCGGAAGCGTTAAAGGGTGGAGGAAAATCCCGGCCTCTTTCCTTGGCCTTTTGCTAATCCTCTTGGCCTTCAATCCACCCTCTTTCCTGGAGATAAAGCTTTCCCCCTACAAGGAGCTATCCCAAACCCTCCACCAGAAGGGGGCTAAGCTCCTTTTGCGACGTTGGAACGCCTTCTCCAGGATTGACGTAGTAGATGCGCCCACCATCCATTCGGCCCCAGGCTTGAGCCTGTCTTTCCAAGGGAAATTGCCCCCGCAGAAGGCCATTTTCATTGACGGGAGCGACCCAACCCCGGTTACCTCGGTTGCAAACTTGGACTTTCTGGACTCCACCCCTTCGGCTCTCCCTCACCTGTTGCGGCCCCGAGCCAAGGTGCTAATCCTGGAAGCAAGGGGTGGGTTTGAGGTCTTGACGGCCCTTAAGTTAGGGGCACCCCAGATTACAGCAGTGGAAGGTAATCCCCTGGTGATATGGGCAGTGCAGGATTTCTTAGGGGAATTTTCGGGTGGGATTTACCACAATCCGGCGGTGAAAGTGGTGAACGTGGAAGGGCGGAGCTTCCTTAAAAGCACCGATGAGAAATTTGACCTCATAATCCTGAGCTTAGCCGATAGCCGTAGGGTCATAACCTCCGGAGCTTACAGCCTTTCGGAAAATTACCTCTACACCCTGGAAGCATTTGAGGATTACCTCAACCACCTTACCGACGACGGAATCCTGGTGGTCCACCGCTGGTTTCAAGTCCCACCAAGCGAGAGCCTCAAGGTTGGGGCCTTGGCTGTAAAAGCGCTGAAGAAAGCAGGGGTAGAGAACCCTGCCCCCCACCTGATAGCTCTCAGGAGCTGGTCAACGGTCCTGATACTGGTGGGGAAGAGGCCTTTTACCGTGGAGGAAATTGAAAGGGTCAAAGCATTCTGCCGGGGCAAGTTTGACCTTGTGTATTACCAAGGGATGAGGGAAGAAGAAGCCAACGTCTACAACGTCCTTCCTGAGCCATACCATTACCGAGCTTTCCTGTCCTTGCTGCGGGATGAAGATAAGTTTATAAAGGCCTACCCGTTTGACATTTCTCCTCCGACTGACGACCGGCCTTTCTTCTTCCACTTTTTCCGCTGGGTCCAGACGCCTCACATCCTCAGGATGATGGGGAAGGTTTGGCTGCCCTTCGGAGGAAGTGGCTACTTGGTCCTGCTAATCCTCCTTGGGGTAGCGGCTTTTGCTGCTGTGGCCTTCATAATCTTTCCGCTGAAGTTCGCCCCCTCACCTGGAGCAATCCCGCTTAGAGTGTGGGCCGGAGTTTTAGCCTATTTCGGTCTGCTTGGCATTGGCTACATCATGGTAGAAGTGCCTCTAATCCAGAAGCTCATCCTCTTTTTGGACCGGCCAATCTATGCGTTTTCCATCGTAGTGGCTTCCCTGCTGGTCTCTTCCGGGGTTGGGAGCCTGCTTTCGGGAAGAGCGCCCTGGAGCTTTGCGCTTCTGGCCGTTTCGGTCCTGGCCTTTATTTACCCCTGGGTGATTGGTAAAGTCTTTCCCGGCCTCATAGGTTTACCTCTGGCTTTGAGGGTCATCCTGGCTGGGGTTATCCTTTCCCCTCTTGGCCTTTTAATGGGTATACCTTTCCCCAGGGGGATAAGGGAAGTAAGCGAACGCTGGCCTAATCTCATACCTTGGGCTTGGGGTATAAATGGTTCCCTATCGGTAGTTGGGTCAATCCTGGCGGCAATGCTGGCCCTTTCCTTCGGTTTCCGCTGGGCTTTAACGGCGGGTAGCCTCGCCTACCTCGGGACTTGGCTGGTTCACAGGCATCTTAAGGGCTAATAAAGCCAGCACCCCTCCCAACATCACTCCGGCTGCAGCTAAGGTGAAGACCGTCCTTACGCCTAAGGCGGCCCCAAGAATTCCTGAAAGGCCCATCGCCAAAGCTGTTGAAAAGCTTATGGAAGTGTTCACAGTGCTTTCTACTCTGCCCCTCTTCTCATTCGGAACGGTCGCCTGTAGGATGGCAGCCAAAGTTGCCCTAACTACAACCACGCATACCCCTATGATAGCGGCCAAAAGGAGGGCTGCTTCAAAGCGGGAGGAGAAGGCGAAGAAAAGTATGGCCAGCCCCAGAACCATCATAGCAATACTTGCCAGGTAATGAGGTGAAGCAAAGCGCGAGAAAAAGCTGAGGGAAAGCCCCCCTGCTACCATCCCAATCCCCTGGATGGAGCTGAGGAAGCCAAAGCTTTCCGCATTTACCCCCAGATATTTTTCCACGTATGCTACCCCCAAGACAGCGATGCTTCCCAAGCTCAGGGTCGCCACCGAGGCCACCAGTAGAATCGCTAAGATAGGCCTCCGCTCTTTAATGTAATTGAGGCCTTCCTTGAGCTGAGGCCAAAAGATGCCCTCCTTTGGGCCGGAATTGTTCAGAGGGGGGATGTTGAGGGTAAAGATTAACACAGCCGAAATCAGGAAAGTTAGGCTATCCAGGATGAAAGCGGATGCCGGGCCTAAAGCCGCAATCACCAAGCTCGCCAGGGAAGAGCCGACTATAACCGCCAGCATCTCGCTGGCCTGAAGCAGACCGTTGGCGGTAAGGAGCATTTCCCTGGACACGATGCAGGGGATGACGGCGTTGCGTGCCGGGCCGAAGAAAACACCGGCCACGGACATGAAGCAGCCTACAAGGGGGAAGAGGTAAAGCTCACGCGGGCTTTTAGCCCCGATTAAAAACAAAATAGCCGCTCCCCTCAACAAGTCCGAAATCACCATCACCTTCTTGCGGTCAAAGCGGTCGGCCATTACCCCGCCCACAAGGCCAAAGAGGAGCTGGGGTAAGGTTAAAGCCATGGCCGTAAAACCCAACCAGAGGGTAGAGCCCGATAGTTTCTGGATTACCACGAGTGCGCCTATTAGGGCTAAGTAATCCCCTATCTGGGAAATGAACTGGCCGATCCAGAGGGCTCTGAAGTCGCGAATCTTGAAAGCTTTTAAAATTTCCACCGGCCTTTCCCCTTTTTAAGTCCGGCTTTTCTTGGGGGAGCGGCGCTTTCCGGTTTGTTCTTGCAGCACAGGAGGAGCGATTGGCTCAGGGGCCAAGGCCACCGGCAGCACCTCTTCCATCCTTTCTACGAAGACGAATTTGAGCTGCTTGCGGATTTTGGCCGGTATTTCAACCAAATCCTTTTTGTTCTTCTTGGGCAAGACGATTATTTTAACGCCAGCCCGGTGGGCAGCCAATATCTTCTCCTTAACCCCTCCTATGGGCAAAATCCTCCCCCTCAAAGTTATTTCTCCGGTCATAGCCACATCTTTGTGCACCGGCCTATTGGAGAGGGCGGAGATGAGAGCCGTGGCAATAGTAACCCCAGCCGATGGGCCATCCTTAGGGATTGCCCCCTCAGGGACGTGGATGTGGATGTCCAGCCGGTCAAAGTTCCAATTGGGGATTCCCAGCTCTTTGGCCTTGGAGCGGGCGTAGGAAAGGGCCGCCTGGGCCGATTCCTGCATTATCTCTCCAAGTTGGCCTGTGAGGATTAAATTCCCCTTCCCTTCCATCAGGGTCACTTCCACCGGCATTATATCGCCGCCCGCTTCCGTCCAAGCGATGCCTGTTGCTACTCCTACCTCGTCCTTCTCCTCGGCCATACCGTAGGTGTACTGAGGCGGGCCGAGGTATTTGGGGAGAGAGTTAGCCGTTATGTGAGAAGGGATTTTCTTGCCTTCGGCTACCCTGCGGGCCAACTTCCGGCAGATGGAGGCAATGCACCTTTCCAGGTTCCGAACTCCAGCCTCATAGGTATATTCGCGGATGATACGGCGCAGAGCCATCTCCGAAAACTTGATGCTGTTCTTATCAAGGCCATGCTCTTCCAGCTGGCGGGGTATGAGGAAGTAGCGGGCTATGTGGACCTTCTCCTCTTCCACGTAGCCAGGAAACTCAATCACCTCCATCCGGTCCTGCAAAGCCGGAGGGATTGTATCCAATATGTTGGCAGTGGTGATGAAGAGGACTTTGGAGAGGTCGTAAGGGACCTCAAGGTAGTGGTCATAGAAAGCGTAGTTTTGCTCCGGGTCCAGGACTTCCAAGAGGGCAGCAGCCGGGTCGCCCCTGAAGTCTAGGCCGATTTTGTCCACCTCATCCAGCATGAAGACAGGGTTTATAGTCCCCGCCTGGCGCATAGTCTGGATTATCCTTCCGGGCATAGCGCCGATGTAAGTGCGGCGGTGGCCACGTATCTCGGCTTCGTCCCTTATCCCTCCGAGGGACATCCGAACGAACTTTCTCCCCAAAGCCTCGGCTATGGAGCGGCCCATTGAAGTTTTGCCCGTCCCCGGAGGGCCAAGGAAGCACAGGATTGGGCTTCTCATCTTATTGGAAGCCAACTTCTTCACGGCAATGTATTCCAAGATGCGCTCCTTAGCTTTCTCCAAGCCGTAATGCCTGGAATCAAGGATTCGGGCCGCTTTTTCCAAGTCAATCTCATCCTCGGTAGCCTTAGTCCATGGTAACTCTAAGAGCCAATCCAAATAGGTCTGGATTATGCCTATCTCGGGGGAAGCGGGAGGCATAGAGGCCAGCCTTTCCAGCTCCTTGCGTGCCTTCTCCTTAACCTCCGGCGGCATATCCGATTTTTCAATCTTCTCTTCCAGTTCAGCGATAAGCCTGGATTGGGAGTCAAGCTCTCCAAGCTCGTCCTGTATTACCCTTATCTGCTCCCGCAGGAAATATTCCCGCTGGGCTTTATCCATTTCCTCTTGGACCCTGGCCTGTATCTTGCTTTCCAGTTCAAGGATATCCAGCTCCCGCGCCAGGAATATGCTTAGCTTCTGGAGTCGTTCCAAGGGGTTGATTGTCTCCAAAAGCTCTTGGCGCCTTTGGTTATCAAGCTTGATGGAGGAAGCGATTATATCGGCAAGCCAGCCGGGGTCCTCTATGTTCATGGCAGCGACGTAGGCCTCTTCGGGTATTTCATCATCCAGCTGGACGATTTTCTCAAACAGGGCTAACACAGCCCTCATTAAAGCTTCGGCCTGGACGGTCTTTTCCACCTTTTCTTCGGAAATGGGGATGGCTTTGGCCTTGAGGTAAGGGTAAGTTTGGATGAACTCTACGATTTTGACCCTTCTCTGAGCTTGGAAAGTTATGCTGGCGGCTCCGTCGGGCAACCTTATAGGGCGGCCAGGGTTGACCTCAACCCCTATCTCGTAGAGGTCTTCGGGGGTAGGGTCTTCAATGTTGGGGTCCTTTTGGGCAACGGCAATGATTGGGGAGCCGGCCTGGATAGCCGCCTCCACTGCCCTTAAGGACTTATCCCTACCCAAGTAAACAGGTGTGATAGTGTTAGGGAAGATGACCTGGTCCCTTATAGCCACGACAGGGCAGACCAGCTCTTCGTGCTCCAAAAGCTCGTACTCGTTCAAACTGCAACCTCCTTCAAAGTGCTCCTATTGTAATTTTAGCCTAAAAGCACTGGCTCGTCAATAACGCGCAAGCCGACTTGAAGTCAGCCTTTTTGCCTAAAGTTCGGCTTTTGCCGGCCTTGATTAAAGCAGGGGTGGAAGAGGCTTCGCCTCCTCCCAAAGGGCGTGGGGGATGTGCCTTTCACCCCCTTCCCTGCGAGGGAAGGGGAAAATTTAGCGGGGTTCTCCCTCTCTCCACCTCGGAGCGGGGCCGGGGGAGAGGTTAACCCCAAAACGCCGGCGAACCCTCAGCCCACGAGGGTGGGCAAACGGGGGTCCAGGGGGGCGCAAGCCCCCTTGGCAGGGGGTCTGGGGGATGTGCCCCCACGAAACCTTAAAAGGGGGCGAGCAGCCACCCTTGCAACCCCACCACGAGTGGGACCCTAAACGCCGGCAAACCCCAAGCCAACGGGGGTGGGCAAAACGGGGGTCCAGGGGGGCGCAAGCCCCCTGGCAGGGGGCCGTGGGGGGTGTCCCCCCACAAAACCAAAAGAAGGGGCGAGTAGCCCACATTAGCGAACCCGCCACGAGTGGGACCCTAAACCCTGGCAAACCCTCAGCCAACGAGGGTGGGCAAAACCTGGGGGGTCCAGGAGGGCGAAGCCCCCATGGCAGGAGGATGTTTAGCTCGCTTGTCTCAATCCCAGGAAACGGTATAATTCTCTTAGGAGGTTTGGAATGAACTACGGCGGCCAAGCAGTAATTGAAGGCGTTATGATGAGGGGGGAAAAAGCCCTGACCATAGCCGTTCGCTCCCCTGATGGCCAAATCACCATCCACACGGAACCCCTTAACCCAAGGATTTACCAAAGCTTCTGGGCCAAAGTGCCCTTCCTCCGTGGCCTCATAATGCTCTGGGATGCCCTCGTCCTCGGCTTAAAGGCCTTGTTCTTTTCGGCTAACGTGGCCCTGAAGGAGGAAAAAGTGGAAATAACGGGATTCTGGACCTGGTTCACAGTCCTGATTTCCTTTTCCTTCGCCATCGCCATTTTCTTCCTCTTGCCCGCTTTGATAGCCAGCTTGCTGGAAAAATTCATCCCTTCGCCTTTGCTCAACAACCTCTTGGAAGGAGGCATAAGGCTTGGTCTGTTCGTAGGCTACATTGCCGCAATAGGATTCTGGCCTGATGTCAGGAGGGTATTTGCTTACCACGGAGCCGAGCACAAAGCCATAAACGCTTACGAAGCCGGTGCACCACTGGAACTTGAATCCGTGAAGCAGTTCGGGACATCTCACCTCCGCTGTGGAACAGGCTTCATCCTCTGGGTTGTGGTCGTTTCAATCCTGATTTTTGCCCTACTGGGCAAGCAACCTTTACCGGCGCGCATCCTCACCAGGCTGCTGCTTATCCCGGTGGTGGTGATGGTCTCCTACGAAATCGTTAAACTGGGGAGCCGCTACAACCACAATGGCTTGGTCAAAGCAATCCTCTGGCCAGCCTTGGCCCTGCAAAGCCTAACTACACGGCAACCCGACGAGGGGATGTTAGAAGTAGCCTTGGTAGCGCTCAGAGAGCTTTTGGAGGCAGAAAGAGGAGATAAGCCCCTTGGCCACAGAACTGATAATCCCTCTGCTTAAAAAGCAACCGCTCTTTGAAGGCTTAAGCCCGGAAGAGCTTAAGGAACTGGCAGCCATTGCCAAAAGCGAGCGCTTCCCCGAAAAGGCCAGGATAGTGGAGCAAGGCGAGCTAAAGCCCGTCTATTACATCATCCTTTCCGGTGAAGCCATAGCCCGCGCTCTGGATGAATTCGGGAGGGAAAGGCCAGTTCGTTTCCTTCAAGCCGGCGACTCGTTTGGGGAAACCTCGCTCTTGGTAGGGGAGCCCAGGGATGCAACCGTGATAGCCCGGACTGACCTGGAGGTCGTCTACATAGAAAAAGCCGATTTTGACCACCTCCTCAGCCGGAGGCCTGAAATCCGCCAGAAACTCCGCCCCCGCCCCGAAGTAAAAAAGCTATGGGAAGCACCACGCTACGATTGGCTGGTAGAGGGAGAGGTCGTAGTCTGGCACGGACACCGGCACTGGTGCACCCTGATTACGTGGTTCCTCCTTACGCTGTTAACTTTGGGATTATTGGGCTTTTCGGGTTACTTGGCTTACCGGATGAAAATGCCTTTGTGCTGGGGGATTGTCCTCCTTTTCTTTTTATCATGGTGCCTTTGGATCTCTATTGTATGGTGGAACTGGCATTACGACCGCTACATCGTCACCAATAGGCGGGTAGCCCTGATAGAGACAATTCCTTACAGGGTAGCAGCGCGCCAGGAAGCCCCGCTGGAGCGGGTTCAAGAAGTTGATACTCAGAAAGCATTCCCCAAGAGCATATTCGGTGTGGGTGACCTAATCATTTCCACCGCCGCCCGGACCCGCCCAATCATCTTTCAAAGCATACGTAATCCGGATGAAGTAGGGAAAATCATCCAAGAGCAAAAGGCCAGGGCTATGCGGTGGGAAAGAGCCGAGGAGAGGGGTAGGATAAAGAGGCGACTGGTTGGGGAAGAGCTTCCACCGTCCCCACCCCCGCCGCAGCCTTCCCGCCCATCACTTTCAATCTTCTACGCCTTTATCGGGGAAAAGAGGGAACCGGGACAGGTAACTTGGTACACCCACTGGTGGATGCTTGTCCGGCGAGCTTGGTTTCAAGCCATTTTTTTCATAATTTCGCTGGCAGCATTTGCCCTTTGGTTCAAGCTTAAAGGCTGGTTTATCTGTGGGGGCTTCCTCTTCTGCGCATTTTGCACCCTCTGGTTTTCAACCAGGCTGATAGACTGGGCCAACGAAAGGTATATCGTGAACGCCCAGCAAATCGTTATGCTGCGGATTGGGCCAATTGTTCCTTTCATCCCTCCAATTGGACCCCTTTCCAGAATTGAACGCAAGGTAGCCCCTCTGGGGTCCGTCCAAGATGTAACTACTAAGATGAGCGGTTGGGGCAGGATTATGGGAATGGTGGGGCTGGGCGAGATGGGCGATGTCCTAATCACTACCGCTGCCCCCGGCGGGGTTTTGGAATTCAAAAATGTCCGCAACCCGCTTAAAGTCCAAGCCGTAATCTTTGAATTCCTTGAGCGCTACCAAGAACAACAGAAGAGAGAAAGGCTTAAAGAGACCGAAAGGCTTTTGGAAGATTGGTTTCAAGCCCACAGGGAGATTGAGCACTGATGTTGGCAAGCTACATAGATTACAAGCTTAGGCAAAGGGATTACCTACTGGAAATCGCCAAGCTCATGACTTCCCGGCTGGACCTTGACTCCCTCCTTCGCCTCATCCTCAGGGCTTCGGCTGAGCTCCTGGCCGGGGAAGTAGGACTTATCGTCCTCAAGGAAAGGGATGGCTCTTTCCGCATAAAGGCAAGCTATGGAATACCACCGGAAATCCTTCCCTATTTTGAACCCTTCTTGGCCGAAATACATTTCCTAAGGGACGGAAGCCTTTCCTTGCCCCAGTTAGAAATGCGCCTCAAGGTCGTATCCTTAGCGACAGGCATACCCTTGCGCCAAGTCATAGCTTTACCCCTGGTAGCCGAGGACGAACTTTTGGGGGCTTTGTACATCTTCCGGACCACAAGCTTAGCCTTTTCCGAGGATGAGCACCAAATCCTGGCCGGTTTCGCCGACCAGGCAGCTATAGCCGTGAGGAACGCCCGCCTCTACCAAGAGGTCCTGACCGAAAAGCAGCGCCTTAAAGCCATAATAGACCACAGCGCCGATGGCATAATGATTCTGGACCCGGAAGGGAAGATAGAAGTCTTCAACCAGGCCATGAGCCGGATTACAGGCATAAAGCCCGAAAAGGCAATCGGGAAATATTGCTGGGATGTTCTGCGCCTGAAAGACCCCCAGGGGAAAGATTTATGTCAAAAAGAATGCCCCTTCCTCAAGTCTTCCAGCACCGAACAGCCCCTCTACATTGAAGGGGAGATTGAGCGAGAGGACGGCAGGCGCATTACGGTCGGGATAACCTATGCCCGCCTTACTGGTGAAGATGGGCAAATTTTAAGCGTGATTGCAAGCGTGCGGGACATAACCCACCTCAAAGAGGCTGAGGAGCTTAAAACCACGCTCATTTCGGCCATATCCCACGAGCTTAAAACCCCTGTGGCCATAATCAAAGGCTATGCCAGCACTCTACGTCGGGAAGATGCTCACTGGGATGAGAAGACGATTAAGGAGAGCTTGGCAGCGATAGAGGAAGAGAGCGACCGGCTAAGCCGGATGATTGACAATATCTTGGAAGCATCTCGCATCCAGGCCGGGGTTCTCAAGCTGGAAATGGGGGATGTTTGGATTCCCAAAATAGCCGATAAAGTGGTTGATTATTACCGGCGCCAGAGCCCGAAGCACAAGTTTGAAGTCGCCTTCCCCCCCGATTTCCCCGTCATCTTGGCCGATGAGGAGAGGATAAGGGAGGTCCTGGAGAACCTGGTGAGCAATGCCGTAAAGTATTCGCCGAACGGAGGGATGATTTGGGTAGGCGGGTGGGCGGACAAGGACAAAGTCTACGTTTATGTGGTGGACCAAGGTATAGGGATAGCGGAAGATGAGCAGGAGAAGATTTTTGAGCGGTTCTACCGTGCCGATTCTCCCCTGAAGAGGAGGACCAAGGGGGTTGGCCTTGGCCTCTACATAGTCAAAGCGATTGTGGAAGCGCATGGGGGTAAAATTTGGGTTGAGAGCAAGCCGGGCAAAGGGTCCAAGTTCATCTTCTGGCTTCCGAGGCGTTAGCCTCGCCGCCTTGCTTTCCCTCTTGGCGGTATTAGCTTTAGTCCTGGGCAAGCTTCCGATTTGGTCTTCGGAGGAGAAAGCCAGGAATTTAATCTTAGCCACGGGAATATGGGGGCCTTTAGTGCTAATCCTCCTCCAAGCCCTCCAAGTCTTCCTTGCCCCGATACCGGGCCAAGTGCTTGGTGCTGCCGGAGGGTACATTTTTGGCCCCTGGCTTGGGACCCTCTACAGCATGGCGGGGGTCATGTTGGGGTCAATTTTGGCGTTGACGCTTTCCAGGCGGTATGGGCGTCCCTTAGTGGAGCGCTTTGTAGCCAAAGAGACGCTTGCTCGGATGGATGAGCTGATAGCCAAGGGAGGGCTTTGGTTCTTCTTCATTGCCTTTCTTCTTCCCTTTTTCCCCGACGATGCCCTCTGCTTCTTAGCTGGCCTTTCCCCTATCCCTCTTCGCTGGCTTTTAGCGGTGATAGTTGTGGGGAGGCTACCTGGGGTAGCGGCTTCGGCCTTCTTGGGGGCGGGGATTTCGCACCTTCCCCCGGAACTGCTTGCGGTCATCCTGGGCCTTGCCGCCCTACTTACTGCCCTCTACCTAACCCTCCGTCGCTCCTGAAGCAAACCTGGGCCCCAAACAGCAGGCCTCAGCTTCACCTCCCCGGAAAACAAAAGCCGGCCCTCTGCTCCTCAGGGCCGGCACAAAAACCTCCCCACCCTTTCAATCCCACTATGGTGCGATTGCGACCAGGATTTTTTTCCTGGTGGGGGTAAGTTATGCGATGTTTCAATCCCACTATGGTGCGATTGCGACCTTCAAAAAGAATGGTTTCCAGGCTCGGCACGCGAGCGTTTCAATCCCACTATGGTGCGATTGCGACAAGGTGGATATGATATATTTGTTGCTCCTCCTGGTTCTGTTTCAATCCCACTATGGTGCGATTGCGACTTTGGGATGGGATTGTAGCTACAAGACAGAAACGAAAGGTTTCAATCCCACTATGGTGCGATTGCGACTTAGACATTTTATTCATCCTGACCCTCCTGATTTTGTTTCAATCCCACTATGGTGCGATTGCGACTTGGTTTGGCACAAAGAGCGCCAATGAGGCTCAACGTCGTTTCAATCCCACTATGGTGCGATTGCGACGTTTTTCGGGGGCATCGGCCCCAAATACCCTTGTCCCGTTTCAATCCCACTATGGTGCGATTGCGACGATAGACAAAGCGAAGGCATACTTTGGTAAAGTTTATGAGGTTTCAATCCCACTATGGTGCGATTGCGACTTAAGAGGAGCTGCGTAAAATGTTGAGGAGAGACAGTTTCAATCCCACTATGGTGCGATTGCGACCAGTGAATGAACTACTCCGCGCTACCCCCCGAGGGGTTTCAATCCCACTATGGTGCGATTGCAACGTGCTTACAATTCTGTTGTTTCCCGGGGAAAAACCGTTTCAATCCCACTATGGTGCGATTGCAACTTACTCTAAAACCCGGGAGGAACTTGCAAAAAAAAGCGTTTCAATCCCACTATGGTGCGATTGCAACCTCCCGCACCGGGATACGTCCATAACGGCCCATCTGCGTTTCAATCCCACTATGGTGCGATTGCAACCGCCGCTAAGCCCCGCCTGCACGTATATTTTACCCTCATGTTTCAATCCCACTATGGTGCGATTGCAACTAACCATGCTCTTCCAGTAAGTGAATACGGCCCCCATCCGTTTCAATCCCACTATGGTGCGATTGCGACCCTGCAGAAGGCCCTCACTGAGGGCCGACATATCAAATTTCAATCCCACTATGGTGCGATTGCGACTTTCCTCCTCACTCCGGCCGAGGCCGGGGAACTCTTATTTCAATCCCACTATGGTGCGATTGCGACTAGGACTATGTTAAAGAAGCAATCTCAAAATTTTAATTTCAATCCCACTATGGTGCGATTGCGACGCCCTCTTTGTTTTATGTATACTCGCTGCACCAAATATTTCAATCCCACTATGGTGCGATTGCGACGGCAGCCGCCGAAGCAGCCATAAGGCAGGCTTACCAATTTCAATCCCACTATGGTGCGATTGCGACGAAGGAGGTCCCCTTCATCGGTGGGAGGAGTGCCAGATTTCAATCCCACTATGGTGCGATTGCGACTTTATCTGCGCTACTTAACTATATAAAAATGAAAAAATTTCAATCCCACTATGGTGCGATTGCGACCCTCTTTAAGCTCTTCTCTTGGAAGGCCAAGGGCCAATTTCAATCCCACTATGGTGCGATTGCGACAGGGGGCATATGAAGGCCAGAAAGCTTCAAGCTTCAATTTCAATCCCACTATGGTGCGATTGCGACTTCGCCCCCCGGAACCCCCCAAGCTTGGGGGGTTGAATTTCAATCCCACTATGGTGCGATTGCGACACCTACGAGCTCCCCTGGCCCTCTCCCACCCCTGGTATTTCAATCCCACTATGGTGCGATTGCGACCCCCCAGAGGGATATCCAGAAGACCCAGACCAATAATTTCAATCCCACTATGGTGCGATTGCGACATGCCCGACTGGTCAAGTGAATTATCGCCAGCCTCGCATTTCAATCCCACTATGGTGCGATTGCGACAAAGCCCATCCCGCGGCCACTAAGCTCCAATCCAAATTTCAATCCCACTATGGTGCGATTGCGACTTCGCCTCTTCCCTACGGAAGAAGAGAGTGGACATAATTTCAATCCCACTATGGTGCGATTGCGACTGTGCCGGGACGCTGCCTACCTCAAAGACAAGACAATTTCAATCCCACTATGGTGCGATTGCGACCAGAACCGTCATGCGCTATGTCCCCATTAACTAAAATTTCAATCCCACTATGGTGCGATTGCGACGCGCCGAGGAGAAGCGGCGCTGCGTGGAAGCGGCCAATATTTCAATCCCACTATGGTGCGATTGCGACCATGAAAGAGTATCCAATCTTCTATGACCATGCCCTTCATTTCAATCCCACTATGGTGCGATTGCGACAGCTTATCAATCAACTCCTTATCCACCCATGCGACTATTTCAATCCCACTATGGTGCGATTGCGACCCAGCATAATCTTTCGCCGCATAATCAGCCAGGGCCATTTCAATCCCACTATGGTGCGATTGCGACTTCAAGTCTTGTATTCCAAACCGCGTCCATGAGAGCATTTCAATCCCACTATGGTGCGATTGCGACTGACAATCCACCACTTAGTGGTGCATACAACCAGCGATTTCAATCCCACTATGGTGCGATTGCGACTGTTATGTGAAGTCAACAATGCAATCTCTCGTATTTATTTCAATCCCACTATGGTGCGATTGCGACTACCATAGCCATCGCTGCTTATTTCTATGCCCAGGATGATTTCAATCCCACTATGGTGCGATTGCGACTTCTTTGAGCGAGGGGCTATCCCCGCCGTGCTACTCAATTTCAATCCCACTATGGTGCGATTGCGACTGGGACCTTGCACTTGCTGCAACTGTGAAAGAAGCTATTTCAATCCCACTATGGTGCGATTGCGACCTTTATCTGCGCTACTTAACTATATAAAAATGAAAAAATTTCAATCCCACTATGGTGCGATTGCGACCTTTATCTGCGCTACTTAACTATATAAAAATGAAAAAATTTCAATCCCACTATGGTGCGATTGCGACCCAAGGGGATATTAAGTTGTTAAAGTGCTTGGCTTCGGTGAATGGCTTGAGCTTGTTTCGGCTGTATTTTACCACCTTCTTCCCCTTTTGTCAAATCGGCAAAGTGGGGAAAGTGGCCAATTTTGCGGCAAACCTCCGGTTACCCCTTAGGCCCTGGGGGGTCGACGGCAAAAGGAGTAAGCGCAAAGTTGGGGGAATTTTCGGGAAATTTTGGCTTGGATAAGGCCAATTTTTTCTTTTTCCTTCTCTTTTGCCTTATGGCCGAAATGTCAAATTGGGCCGTTTGGGCCAAAACCAGCGCTAAAACGGGGAGGTCGACGGCAATTGGCTTTGCGCTTTAAAGGTGCTGAATGATGCCCTTTGGCTTAAGGCTTGCCTTGTGAGCGGGGGTTAGGTCACAGGGAGCACTCCCTTACGCCTCTGTCGGGGGCTTCGCCCCCCTGGACCCCCCGTTTGCCCACCCCCGTTGGCTTTGGGTTTGCCAGCGTTTTGGGCCCCACTCGTGGCAGGGTTGCAGGGGTTGGCTGCTCGCCCCCTTTTAAGGTTTCGTGGGGGGAACACCCCCCAAGCCCCCCGCCAGGGGGCTGCGCCCCCTCCACCCCCTTTCCCACCCTCGTGGGCTTAGGGTTTGCCGGCGTTTTGGGCCCCACTCGTAGCGGGTTAACCTCTCCCCCGGCCCCTCCCCGAAGCGGGGAGGGGAGAAATTTCCCCCTTCCCTCGCAGGGAAGGGGGCCAGGGGGTTAGGTCAGAAAAGCACATCCCCCATGCCCTCTG
>Ga0078972_1009307_pt1 | contig 19521 bp, 17 predicted proteins | sample YelNatPaOPGAMG01_FD_67568 | JGI IMG/M metagenome (GOLD analysis project Ga0078972, IMG submission 67568) | Hot spring thermophilic microbial communities from Obsidian Pool, Yellowstone National Park, USA - OP-RAMG-01 (SPADES assembly) (version 2) | ecosystem: Environmental > Aquatic > Thermal...
AGGCCCTCTGAGACATACTCATCTCAGAGGGCCTACGCCCCCCGCTCCGAATGCTGAAATCACCTCGCCTCCTCGCATTATATAAAGCGAGAGGGACCGGTTGCAACGGCGTCTGCCTCAGGAAGGCGCCAGGGCCAGTTGGGCGGCGCGAGCGCGGGCGGCCTGAACAATTAATTCGGCGCAGACCTCTTCCCCCAACAGGCTCGAATTGAGGACCAAATCATAGTTGTGTACCTCGTTGGGATCGCAGTGAAAGTTGTTGGCCACGAACTCGCGGCGGCGTTCATCGCGCAGACGGACGCGCTCAGCCGCCTCCTCGAGGGACAGGCGCAGCCATTGACTCATGTAGGCGATACGTTCGCGTAAGGGGGCGATGACGCGGACGGTCAACGTCGTTTCGCGGGGCAGGACGCAGCCGGCCCCGCGGCCGATCAGCACGACCTGTCCTTGCGCTCCCAGCGCTAACACGACGCGGGCCAGGTTGACAATGGTGGGATGTTCGCTCAGGGCCTTCTGGTGGATCAACTGCTGCAAGCGTGCCTCGCCCCAATCGGCTGGAGTAGTCGGCGGTGCATCCAGCACGCCCTGTCTAGCGAGCGCTTCCTGGGCCATGTATTCGAGCAACTCCTGATCGTAGACTTGCCAACCGAGTTTGCGTCCGACCCGCCGGGCAATGGTGCCGCCGCGTGCGCCGGCTTCGCGGCTGAGGGCGATGGTCAACGCCGCGGGGCCCGAACGCGGGGGCGGCGGCGCGCCGCGGTCGCCCTGAAAACCGTGGTGCGGCGATTCCCGCGGTTCATCCGTGAGGGAAGGGGGGTGCATGATTTGGCTCTCCCATCACACCATTTCCTGATACTGCGCGCGCGAAAAGAGCACGACGCCGATCCCTAAAAAACCAAGGGTCAAGCCCAGCAGCACGGCCAAGGCGGTGGTCCCTTCCACCGGCAGGAAAACATCTGGCCTCTCCGGATGGATGCCGAAGGCGCTGGCCGCATCAAACATCATACAGCGCGTGTAGAAACCGATACTAATGCGCTTCAAATAACCAGGCATGTTGCCCAAAATCACTTCCAGAAAGAAAGCGTAAACAATGGCGGCCACAGCGGGTCGCCGGAACCAAGCTCCCAGGAGATAGAACAGCGACGAGAACGCCAAAGTCGCCGCCAACACCGCCGGCCAATACAATTCAAAAGCCAATCTCCCTGGTCGGCCGCCTGCCAAACACAACAAGCCGAATCCGCCCAGGCTCAGGCCCAGCGTCCACGGCAACAGGGCGACGAACTTGCCCAGGTAGATCGCCCAGCGCGGCAAGGGCCGGCTCAAAAGCCAGATCAAACAGTTGCTTTCGCGCTCGCCGCCCAGGGCCTCGGTAGCGAAGCTCAGATTGAACAGAGGCAACAAAAAGCTCAAAAACAATAAAAATACTCCCCAATGAGAAAAAATGGCGAAGCCAGAATATTCGACGACGCCCCGTACCGCCGCCGCCAACGCTGCCTGCACCCCCTGGCCGCCGGCCGAAGCGTCGGGCACGCTCATGACGATTTGCATGGCATCGGCCCATTGCAAGAAAGTCGGCCCCTGGCGGTACGGCCAGCGCCACGAGCGCATGCTCCAGGCGCCCTTCGCCGTGAAGATCGCCGCCAGCGCGGCGGCGAACGCCAGCAACCCCACGGCAATCCACACCATCTGCGACGCCCGCGCCTGCCGCTGCCAACTGAGCCATACCAGATAGCACCACGCCCGCATTCCAGACAAAGTGACAAGGTGAGCGGGGGGCGCAAGCCCTCCGCTCTCCGCGGGCATCCGGGGAGTTACGCCCCCTGCTCGCCCTAATGGTTGCCCCGTTTCCATGCAACACCACCTCTTCACGCCGAGCGACCGCGCAGCAGATAACCGAGCACGGCCTCGGTCGAATCGTCAAGCGTCTCCAGGCGCGCAATTTCGTACCATTCTTCGAGGACCAGGCGCGTCAATTCCTGGAAGAATCGTTGCGGGTTCCGCGCCCGCACCACCACCGGACCGACCGACTCATCGGGCGGGGGGTCCAGCAGTTCGACCCCAACCACATCGCGCAGTTTCAACAATGCCGCCGCCAAGCGGCGCTGCTCAGGCCCTTGCGTGTGCTGCGGTCCTCTCTTGACATCGATGCGAATCCGCAGCGGGTGGTGGTCAAGGCGATCGCGAATTTGGGCCACCGTGCCGACGGCAGCGATGCGGCCGTGAGCCATGATAGCGATGTGGTCGGTTAGTTTCTCCAGTTCCTCCAGTTCGTGGCTGGAAATAAGCAGACATTTGCCCCGAGCCGCCAGATCGCGGAAGAGGTGAAGGAACTCACAGCGGCCGACGGGATCAATGCCGCTAAGTGGTTCGTCGAGGACGAGCAGTTCGGGATCGTGCAGCAATGCCTGGGCCAGTTTGATGCGTTGCCGCATCCCCTTGGAGTAGCCGCGCAGGCAGCGCTCGGCCCGGCCGGCCATGCCGACGCGCTCCAGGGCGGCTTCGGTGCGTTTGCGAGCCTCGCGGCGTGGATAGCCGCACAGCCGGGCCATCGATTCGACAAACTGCCGCCCGGACATCTCCTCGTAGAAAGCATCCGTTTCCGGACAATAGCCGACATGTCGCCGTGCTGCCGTACTCCAGGCGTCGTGACCGTGGACCTGGATATGGCCCAGGTCGGGCCGCAGGCATCCTGTGATTAAGCGCAGGAGCGTGCTTTTGCCAGCCCCGTTGGCGCCCACCAGGCCCGTGATGCCCGAACGCAATTCCAAAGTCACCTGATTGACACCGATGACCGGACCATACCATTTGGAGACGCGCTGGCACAAAAGCAGAGGGGCATGGGGCAAGGGGTGAGGGGCCAGCAAAGCAGGCGTCGCCGACGGCAAAGGGAGCGATGCGGTCAAGGATTCCTTCACGCCGCGCCCCGCACCTCTGACCCCTACTTCACGATCTCCACGGCCCGAATCCGGCGAACCAAGTAGATCAGGCATAGCAGGCTTACTCCTCCCAGCACCAAGGCCGCATCACCCCACGGCGGCTGATACCCCAGGCGCCTTTCCGACCACTGGACATTCAAGCATAGGCCGCCGATCAAGGAGACGTCGTTCCACAGGTCGATTAGCTTCCAGAGCGGGCTGAACTGTAGGCCGTCGACCAGCGCGGACGCCAATAAACGACAGAAGAAAAACAGCGTGGTCCACATCATGACGAGCGGCACCGTCCGCCGCAGCCAGCTCGCCGTCGCCAACAGCAGCAGCGTCAATGTCACGGTCAGCACTATGCCGTAACCGAGAATACCCACGAGAAGATCGAACCGCTCGTAAAAGTAGTCCCACGATTCGAGCAGGCCCCACTGCACGTAGAGAAGAAGGGCCGGCAGCGTCGTCATCAGGTTGATGAACACCGCTACGGCCAGGCCCTTGCCCAGCAGATAATGCCAGCGCGCCAGCGGTTTGGACAAATAAAAAGGCAGACTGCCGAAGCGCAGGTCGTTGCCGATGAGGATGGAGCCAGCCAGGGCCAAGACGATCATGACCATGTAGCCCTGGTAGGAGAAGAAGTTGTAATACGTTTGTGCTCCGCCATCCAGCTTGAGCAGGCCGCGGAACAACTGGATCAGATGGCGTGGATTCATACGTCCCCAGCCGCCCATCTGCACTTCGGTTTCTCCCGCCTGCGTCTGCGCCCACGATAGCAGGTATTGGCCGAAGAAAAACAGCAAGAAGATGAGCAATCCAAGGACGTAAATGATCCAAAACATCCTTTTTTGGAACAAACTCATCAGCGCCACGCGCGCGATCGGCCAAACACTGGCGGCAGGAGGGCGAAAGGCGCCGCGCCACGGTCGATAGTGCAGCAACTCAGGCGCCGCCGCCTGACTCCGACTCTCGCCCATGACGCCCCTCCTCGTTCAAGACGCGATGAAACAACTCTTCGAGATCTTCATCGTCCGGCTGAATTCCGCGCAGCAGGACGTGATGATTGTCGGCCAGTGCGAAGAAGGCGCGGGTCACCCAGTTGGGTGGCACGGCCACGCGCAGCTCGCCTCGTCCATTGTCGTGAAGGATGCGCACGCCTTCAAGGCGTAACTCTTCGCAGAAGGCGGTGGCTTCGCCCTGAATTTGCAAACGGTAACGGTCATGACGACGGCGGCACAATTCAGCGACCCCCCCCTGTAACAGTAACTGGCCCTGGTGCAAAATCAGCACGGTATCGCAAACGCGCTCGACATCGCCGAGCAGGTGCGTAGATAGCAACATCGCTTTGCCGTGCTCGCGGCCCAGGGTCAGCAGCAGACGCAGCATGGCGTCGCGGCCGGCGGGGTCGAGACCGCTGGTCGGCTCATCGAGTAGCAGCACCGGGGGATCGTGGACCAACGCCTGGGCCAGTTTGAGGCGCTGTTTCATGCCGGTGGAATATTCTTCCAGGCGGCGGTAGCGAGCCTCCTCCAATTCCAGATACGTGAGCACTTCGTGAGCGCGGCGTTGGGCCTCGCGGCGCGGCATGCCATACAATTCGCCCGCCAGGGCGACATACTCAGCCCCCCGTAGGCCCGGGATGAGGGCGTCGGCCTCCGGCATGTAACCGATGGCCCGGCGCAGGGCTGCGCTGTCTTCGCCGAGGGCATGGCCCAGGACGCGCCCGCCGCCCGAAGAGGGCGGTAATAGGCCCAGCAGGATCTTGAGCAGTGTCGATTTGCCGGCCCCGTTGGGGCCCAGCAAACCGATCCGCCCGGGTGCCAACTGAAAACTCACGTCGCGCAACGCCTGGAAAGGGCCGTACCAGTGGGACAGGTGACGCAGGGCGATCATCGCCTGGTTGTCGTTCGCGGTGATCGGACCCATGATTACTCCTGGCGCAGGGAATTCGCAGCGTTGGCGCGCTGCTTCGCCGCTGCGTTGTTTCCAACGCACTACCAAGCAGCGTTAACCATTTTAGCAAAGGGAGCAAGGCCTCTGTTTGGAGAGGAACCACAAAGGTGGTGTTAGGGCAAGTCGTTTTCCACCAGCTGCCGAGCAAAGGAAGCGCCAAGAATGGTGCCCATTTTTCGCCCTCCCGTGGCTAGCCAAGTGCCTGTAGCGATGCGCCGAAAGAAAGGGCCGCGCGGTACGTAAGGGCGTTGGCCCCATAGGCGTTGGATCGGTTCAGTCAGGCCCATCTCGGCAGCCCGCCGCAAGGAGAGCCGATCGTGTTCTTCGCTATAGACACGCTCGGCGGTGCCGTCGCTGAAATACGTGGTTCCGCGATCGCGGACGAAAGCGAGGCACTGGCGATTCGCTTCCCCTTGCCGGATTCGCCCTTCACGCTCCCCAGCAAAAAGAAAGGCGGCGCCGGCTTTACCGTAGATTTCGAGTCCAGGGAGGAATTGCCCAGACCAGATGCCGGCGGCGATGTACACCCATCCCTGGTAGCGTTGGCCCCCCGCTTCCAGCCAACCATCGCCGACAGAGGTGACCTGCTGGCGAATCGGTTGCGGTTCCAGGATGGCTGAGGGGGAGATGAAGAGGAGCGATTCTCGCGTGCCGTCGTCGCGCCTCAGAGAAATGGGTTGGATCGGGTAGAGACGTTCCAGAAGCGGCAGGGCATAGTAGTAGTGCGGCCGCAGTGTCCGTGCGGCCCATTTCTCCTGAAATAGCCCCGCGGCCGCAGGCGAAGCCGCCCCGGGGCAGCCGCAATCGAAAACGACCGCCTCGATGCCTTTGCAGCGGGCATAAGCGGCGGCCAAAGAACCAAACAGACCGCCTCCCACAATCAAAAGAGTGGACATCCGCCCTTAATCCATCAGAAGGAGGAACGAGCCAGAAGCTTAAGCGACGACGCAGAGGAGAACCAGCCGTTTGATCCGTTGGTCGCGTGCGCTTCCGGCTCGTTTTCCGTCCTTTATCGATCGTACCAGTAGCTTGGCGGTTGTCCACTGGGTACGGCAGGAGAGTAACTGGTCGGTTGCAAATAGGGCGGCAGTTGCAATTGGGGCGTAGCAGGCGTGGTCGGCTGCGGCGCAGGGGGCTTCGGGGCCGGCGTAGTCGTGACGGGCGGCGGGGCGACGTGGGCCGGCGGCGTGGTTGCAGCCGGCAGCGGCACGGGGGCAGCCGGCGGCGAGATGGCGACGGCGGGCGGCGGGACGGCGGGGCCGCCGATGGTTGTCGGCGGCAACACTTGCGGCGGTGGCCAATAGGGATAGCCAGTCGGCGCCGGCGCCACGAAATGTGCTTCCAACGGCCAGTACAGATACCACGGCCCCGCCTGCGGCGCGGCGGGACCGGGGCCGCCCTTGATGTAGAAGCTGCCGCCTGCCTGAACGTTGAACGGCCAGCCCTCGGCATGGATGGGGCCGACGGCCCACGGCAACATCAGCAAGGCCACACCGAAAATTCGCTTCATGAATCGATCCTCCTGGGACAGAGCAACTCCTGCCGGCTAGCGGCAGGGCACTACCTTCCTGAACAAGCGCCGGAGGCGCGGACGCTTAAACATTCCCGCCATCGTCCGGTATGTCCACCAGAAAATCCGTAAAAAAGATGGGGAATTGGCAAGAGGAGCTGTCCTGTCAGGCAGAAGCGGCGCGGAAGAACGGATGTGCGCCTTCGGTGTAAAACTCCTGGTTCTCCCGCTCGGCGTGGCGCAGTGGGGAAAAACGGCGGCGCTCGGGATGCCTTCCACGAGCGCCGCTCAACCCCCGGTCTGGAATGAGAGTCGCTCTCGCTACGATTAGTACCAGTAATTTGGCGCTTGAGCATAACTGTAGCCGGCGCCGTATCCAGAATAACCGTAGCCATAGCCGGTGTTAGGGGCGTAGCCGGCATAGGGGTCTTGTCCGTAGTAGAAGTATCCAGCCTGTTGCACACCGGTTGCATTAGTCTTGGCCGGCGCCGGCTGAGGCGCTTTGAACGACGGCGCTGGGGCGGCTGGGGCGGCTGGCGCGGCTGGAGTTGCAGCGGTTGGTGCAGCAGGAGGGGGATAGCCATAAGCAAGCAGAGCATTCCACGGGGCCGGGCCGACATAGCCGAAGCCGCTGTGCGAAATGCAAGGTAACGGGTTGCAACCGCTGCTGAAGGTCCAGCAACGGCTCTTACAGGTACGTGTGAAGCTCATGTGCCGGCAGACGCTGCACTCGAAATGGCAGTCGGCCCATGCCGGCGCGGCCGTCACGGCCAATCCCAGGGCCGCAAGGCCCCCAAACAGTAAACGCTTCATTTGCCGATCCTCTGTTCTCAGTTTGACGAAGCCGGCCCGCGTCTCCCTGCGAGAACTGCCTGAGCCGGGGACAAAAAAACATTACCCATAAGCGTCTGGGTAGCCAGGGAAAACTCTGGCGGACAAAGGGAAAAATGCGCCGGAGCGGTGTTTTCCAGCGCATTGCCGCCGTTGTCGGCGTTTTGTGCGTTTTCGCTTCAAGCGGCCGTGAAAAATGCCCGATAACTCAAAATTGCTCTTTACAGCTGGGAATGAAGGTCAGTGGAAATCAACGCGCAGCTGCACCAGCTCCTGCCGGCCCACGTCGAACAAGACGGCGTCGCCTTGGGTAGATACTTCTCTCTGTGGCGTACCGAGCGCGTCGAGGAGCAGGGCGCGCTGTGGGGCGCGGACGCAGCGCAATTCAGCTTGGCCGCCAAACCCGCTAATTTCCAAAAGACGGGCCACGATGCCGGGCGCTCCATCGGGGGCGGGCCGCAGACTGGTCAGCATCAGGTTCGGTGCATCGAGATGGAATAGCCAGCCTTCGGCGCCGACGTGCGGCGGACCTTGGGGCAGCGCTATCACGGGCGTCGGCGTCGCCAGGCCCAGGGCGGTTTGCATCGGATAATCACGGTCCAGGCCCAAGGCCAGGTCAAACGTATGGGTCTGCTCACCCGGACATAAAAGCAAGATGTCGAGCATGCGTCCGCCGTGCCGCTGATGGAACGGCAGGCCGCCGGGAAAAATCACCGTGTTCTGCCGGCCCAGGCGGATCTCTAGAAAATCTGGCGTTTCTGGTCGAGATTGGGTGGTGAGAGAGGACAAGCCGTTGACACCGCGAAGCAGATGAGCGCGTTCGTCGCGCCAGGCGAAGCGCGCAGCGTAGTAGGCGTGCCAGGGATAGCCCTGCGGCGGCTGATCGGGAGTGAGGTCGATGCGCAGGTCGAGGACCGGCCGGCCCAGCCAGGCACGGAAGCGCTGGCGGAAGCGTGCCAACGGCTGGGCTTGCGAATCGAGCAGAACGCCTTCGCTGATGACTTCCCCAAGGGCCGGACCCTGCGACGTGGTGAGGACCTGCTCGGCGCGCATGGTACTTCCGGGGTTGAACACCAGCTGTTGGGCGAGCCGGCTGATGCGCGTGCGTTGGTCGCGGAAGGCACGCAGCCCGCCGGTCTGCGGATCGATCTCTGCCTCGAAAAATTCGTTGCGGACGAGGCGTTCCTCGGCCAGACGCATGCGCCGCGTCGGCGTGCCGGCGGGCAGTCCTTGGCGCGGCAGCCAGGCGAAACCCAGCGCCGGCACTTCCACGACAACGCGCGCGGTCTCGCCGTCGAGCTGGCCCGCCTTGAGTGGCCCTGCCAACGGAGGCAGCGAATGCATGCCCTCCAGTTCCAGCGCCACGCGGCGCTTGAAGCTGCACGGATTGAGTAGGAGAAAACCCGGATTGTCCGCCTGTCCGCGCACCGTCAACCGCTGCGCCAAACTCTCTGCAATACGTGCTTGTGCCTCGGCCAACTCCTTTTCCGGCAGAGCCCCTTCGCTCTCCAGCCGGTCCTCCAAGCGCGCCAGGTGTGTCACAAAATCGCCGTCTTGGACGGCGGGCAGCGAGCCGCTGAGGCTGTGTTGGAGCGCAGTCAGCGACCAAGCCGTATCCAGCTGGCGGCGGGCACGTAGGTGTCGAGCGAACATGCTGATCGGCTGCTCACCGCCCAAGCCAGGCCGCGTCACACTGGTCTGCGTCTCATAGGTGTAGGTTTCGCAAGGGCAGCGTTCGACGAGATAATCGCCGTGAAACGCATCCGCTTCCGCAGCAGAGGCGTAGTCGCCCGGCATGACATCGTTGAAGTAGTTTGTCAGGGTCGTCCAGCGGCCCAGCACCGGAGCAAGCCGGCTCAGCTCGACCCAGTCGTCGTACCACGGCGCCGCAGGTTTCGTGCGATGCACCAGCGCCAGCGTGGCAGCTTGGTCCTGCATGATGGTCTGGTGCAGATGGTAGGTCAAGTGAAAATAGGTTTGGGCGTTGTCGGCCTCTTGGGGGGCGCGCGTGAACGCCTCAACCGACTTGCCGTCCGGCGACGGCCAGCTGATAACCAGCGAGCGGTGCGACGGCAGCACGCCTTCGTCGAAAGCGACCAAGAGGGCGCGGCCAATGCCGACATTCTGCAACAGCAACGGCAGCTGCGGATAAAAGCCGAAGCGTTGGCGAGCGAAGACGCGCACCTCTTGTCCCAGTAACTCTTGATAAACCTGCCGACCCTTGAGTAAGTTCCACATTTGCGATTCGAGGGGCAGCAGGGGATCTTCGCGTTCCCGATACAATCCGCCGCAAACTTCTGCACTCTCGCTGTGTATCCGTTCGCGCAACATCGCCAGCCGTTCTGGCTGCTCTTGTGCCAGCTGTTCGAGCAGGGCCGAGCAGGCGACGAAATTCACTGGCAAGCCGCGCGTGAAGCTCTGCGGCCACGGGGCGCCCAAGTGGTCGTCCTTGAGCAAGCACAGATCGAGGAGGTGCAGCGTGACCGGATACAAAACCTCCCGCGCGGATAGGAGGCGGTCTGCGGCCGACTGTAAATGGCGCCGCGGCCCTTCGGGGTCGGTTTCGCCCAGCGCAGCCACAGCTGCCGACACCTCTGGCCAAAATTCGGACGACGCCAGGGGATTTTCGTGCGCCATCGCCTCAAACAGCGCCTCGATGTGCAGATGACCGAAGCCGATGCCGAAAAACGCGGCCAGTCGCTCCTTTTCCAAGTCGAGCAACGGCAGCGACGGCTGGGCCTGATCTCCCCAATGGCGCAACGCTTGGCATAAATTCTTCAGGGTCGTCTCTCGGTCCACCGTGGCGCGAAAGGCCAGCGCCCCGACGGCGCGAACGCGCTCGTCCCAGTCATCGGGCAGGACCAGCGGCGGGTTGTCCGGCACAGCGTAGATATGTCCGGCTGTCGGCTGCTCGTAGTCGTAAGGCGATGCCACTCGCGGCGGCGCCGAGGCCCCAATCAGGGCCGCGGGGTGCCAGAGGGCCGTATAACCGTTGAGGAAGGCGGCCACTTCTTCTTCGCCGAGATAAAGCGTGTTATGCGTCGGAACTCGATACGGACTCAGGAGGATCAATTCGCGCGCGTTCATGTTTTGGATTTAGCAAAGCCACGACGCAAAATCTAGGGGCCTCGGAATTGGGGCGAGCGGCCCTCTCCCTCCTGTTGATAGTTTTTTCTCAGCGCAACTTTCGTAATATTAACTTGTAAAGGGAAAAACGAACCGGGGGCGATTGTGGCTACGGGGGAGCCTGTGAGTAAGAAACAGAAACACAAACAGCGCCCGACCTCCACTTATTCGCCGGAAGATCTGCGTCAACGCATTGATCGTGCGCGCCACGAGGGCCGTTTTCAGCAAGCTCTGGAGCTGACCAAACAACTGCACAAGCATGAACCGACACCGGCTAACCTCGAATTGCTCAAGGAAGTCTACCTCGGCCGTGCCCGCCAGTTGCGCAGTCAGGGGAAGACGTGCGATGCGCTCACCGTGCTTGAGGTGGCGTCGCATTTGCCGGACGCCTCGGAGGCCTGGCTGGAGCATTTGGCCCAGGAAATGGCCCTGTGCGGCGAGATCCGAAGGACGTTGATACTGCTCGACAAGCTGTCGGAGCCAGCCAGCGTTCAGCGCATCCTTGTTCAGGTCGCCGATGCTGCTATGCAACAAGAAGCCGCCGGCCGCGCCGCCCTGCCGCCGGCACTACAAGCCGACCTCGATCGCATCCTCCTCGCTTTTGCGCAAGTCGAAGCAGGCCAAGACGAAGCGGCGCGGGAAACGCTGCAAGGCATCGGCCTGCGTTCGCCGTTTCTCGAATGGAAATTGCTGCTGCGTGGCTTGCAGGCGTATTGGCAGAACGATGACGAACGCGCCATTGAGAATTGGCAACGGCTGACGCCGGAGCGCTTGCCGGCGCGCTTGGCGGCGCCGTTTCGCTTCCGCATTGATGCCGCCTTCCGCGCCGCCCAGCCGCCGGCCACGCAAGCGATGCTGCAAAAACAGATTGATTGTTTACAAGGCTCGCCCCTGTTGCCCCAGCTGCGCAATCTGCAAGCGCTGCTGGCCCACAAAGACAAGATGGCGGCGGCGCTGCGCCAAGTCGAGACGCTGCTGCCGACGCTGCGCCAGCAAATGCCGCAACTGGTGCCGCGGCTGGCCGCTTGCTTCTACTGGCAAATCCTCGAAAGCACGCCGGAGGACATCTTGCGCTATCGGCGCGTTTTCGGCTCACCCCCGGATGATCCGAATTTCTACCGCTTACAAGCGATCGGCTACGAAAAGGCCGGCGAGTTGCATGTGGCCCATCACTACTGGCAGCAGTACGAGCAAGAGATCGCCGCTCATCCCCAGGAGTGGCCGGGCGATCAAGCCGCTCATGCGCGCGCTTTCATCTGGCAGCGTATGGGCCAGAATGCGGCCGCTGCTCTCGACCCCCGACGCCAACCGTCGCGGCGTTTGTTCGATTTGTTGGGCTTCGAGGAAGAAAAGCCCCCGCCCTTCAATCCTCCGGCGGAGAAATGCTTTGAAAAGAGCCTGGAGTTGGCCCCCGATCTGCTGGAAACCCACGAGGCCCTGCTCCGCTATTACCTGGCAACCGACCAGCCCGCCAAGGCGGAGAAGGCGGCGCAGCAACTGCTCCAGCATTTTCCCCATCATGTGGCCACGTTGGAACTGCTCAGCGATTTGTGCCGCAAGCGTGGCGACTATGCGGCGGCCTTGGGATGGATCGAACAAGCCTTGAAGGAGAACGCGCTGGATCGCCGGCTCCGCCGCAAGACCAGCGATGCTCATCTGTTGCTGGCCCGTGCCTACGTCGAGTCCGATCACTTCGAAGAAGCCCGCCGGCATTTTCAGACCGCCCTGGATCTCAGCAGCGGTTCGGACAACCGCATGATCTTGGCCCACTGGGCTGCTTGCGAGTTCAAGGCCGGCGCCGCCGCCCGCGCCGAAGAATTGGTCCAGCAGGCCCAGGCTAACCCAGGCGAACCAACAGATGGGCCGCCGGTCCCCCCCGTAGGCGTCTCCTATCTGCTCTTGACCGAAGTGCTTCGGCTCAAGCTCGACCGGGCCCTCAAGAAACGTTTCCAAGAAGACCTCAAGAGGGGCTTGGCGACGCCCAATCAGGACGGCGCCGTCTTCCTGACGCGCATCCTGGCGGGATTACACCAAGGCGGCGTCACCTACTTTGGGAAAAAAAGTCATACGCAAAAGGTCTTATCGTACATCCACCAGGCCCGCGACCTCGATTTCCGCGAGACCCAGCTCGAAGAACTGTGCCGCAACCTGCTGGACATGGAAGCCTATCCGCAGGCGCGGCGTTTTGCCAATATAGGAGAACAGCGTTATCCAGAAAACCCGGTCTTCCCTTATTTATACGCCTTGGCCTGGATCCAACAGAGAAACCGAAACCTGCCGATGTGGGACGTAGTGCCCAGGCTCAAGCGCGCACGGTCGCTGGCGCAGGCCCAACCGCCCAACGAATGCCGTGATCATATGTTGGAAGACATTGACAAGCATCTGCACGAATTGAATCCGTTCGCTCTCGATTTTCTGAGCCGGATGTTCGGCTTCGACGGCGACGACGAGGACGACGACGGCGACGACGCAGACGACGATTGGTAAGGGCGCCGCCAATGGATGATCCGCATGTCGTACTGGATTTAGCGGCGGATGCTGATGACGAGGCGATCCGCCGTCGCTATCTGGAGTTGGTGCGCCAGTTTGCACCGGAGCATCATCCAGAAAAGTTCGCCGCCATTCGTGCCGCCTACGAACGCCTGCGCGATCGCAATGCCCGAGTGCGCTATCGTTTATTGGAGGCCGGCCGCAAGGAAACCATTGAATCGATTGTGGAGGAGATCACATGTCGGAGTTCCCGCCGCCGGGTCTCACTCAAGACGCTTCTGAGCATACTTCCCAAGCCTTGACGCCCGAAGTCGTGTCTGCCATTCTCGCCGATTTTCACGCTTGGTTGACGGCCCTAACAGCCCCAACGAATGAGGAGACAAGCCCGACTGCGGCCGCGCCTCGGGGACACACAAGCACGGTGGATCTGCACACCCTGCTGGGGCAATTGCTAGCGGTGCGGCAAGAAGTCAATCTGCAAACACGGGCAGTGCGGGCCCAGCAAGAACAGAACGCCCAGGCGCTCCAGCACTTGACGTCAGCCCTCGACGCTTTGGAACAAGGCCAGGCCCAGGCCGAGCAGATGCAACAGCAGGCCGTCGACCAGGCCGTCCGCCCGTTGCTGAAAACGCTCATCGACCTCTACGATGCTTTGGCGCTGGCCAGCCGCGAAATGCAGCGTCTGGGCGAGGCGCTGTTGGCCAAGGGGGGACAACAGAGCGCCGAGGCCGAGACGCCTTCTTTGCTGTCCCGGTTCTTCAGTTGGAAAAGGAAACACGAGCGCGAGCGCGAAAGTCGTCGGCAAAAGGAGGAAGAACGGGAGCGCTTACGACAACTGCTCACCTCCTTAGTGACAGGCTATACAATGAGTTTGCAGCGCATCGAGCGGGCGTTGCAGCAACATGGTCTGCAAGCTATCCCTGCTGCGGGAGAACGATTCGATCCAGAGCGTATGGAAGTGGTGGAGGCGGTTGCCGACAGCGGCCGTCCGTCTGGGGAAGTCGTTGAGGAAGTCCGCCGCGGTTATCTGTGGAATGGCCGAGTGTTTCGCTACGCTCAAGTGCGCGTGGCCAAAGGATAAGGGAATGCAATCATGGAACCCATCGTGGGTATCGATCTGGGCACCACCAATAGCGAGATCGCTCTGGTGCGCGACGGCCAACCTGTCGTTTTTGAAGAGAATGGCGATCCGATTTTGCCATCTTTCGTCGGCTTGTCTGAAGAGGGGCGGCTGTTGGTCGGCGCTGCGGCCAAGAATCAATGGGTCTTGGCCCCGGAGCGCACTATTAAGTCGATCAAGCGCAAAATGGGCCAGGACGTGAAAGTCAAGCTCGGCGATCAGGAATATCGGCCCCAGGAAATCTCGGCAATGATCCTGAAAGCGCTGCGCGATCGCGCGGCGGCGCAGCTTGGCGTCCCCGTCACCAAAGCCGTCATCACGGTGCCCGCCTATTTCAACGACGCCCAGCGCCAGGCCACGCGCGAGGCCGGCGAATTGGCCGGTCTGGAAGTGGTGCGCATCCTCAACGAGCCGACCGCCGCCTCCTTGACTTACGACCCCAACCAGCGCGAGCTGCGCCGCATGCTGGTCTATGATCTCGGCGGCGGCACTTTCGATGTGTCCATTGTGCAAGCCCAGCAGGGCGTCGTCGAGGTCTTGGCCAGCCACGGCGACACGCAACTCGGCGGCGATGACTTCGACGACCTGCTGCTCAACCTCGTGTGCGATCGGTTCCAGCAAGAACACGGCATCGACCTGCGGGCCAATCTGGTGGCCCGTTCCCGCGTCCTCCGCGCCGTCGAGGCGGCCAAGCGCCATTTGTCCTACCATCCCTTCGCCCGCATCGAGGAGGAATTCATCGCCGAAAAAGACGGCCAGGCGCTGCACCTGAACATGGAAATCTCACGCCAGGAATACGAGACCCTGATTCAGCCCTTGCTCGACCGCACTATGGATTGCGTGCAGCGGGCGCTGGACGACGCCAACCTGATCGCCTCCTCGATCGATAAGGTAGTGTTGGTCGGCGGCGCCACGCGGACGCCGCTCATCACCCAGATGTTGGAAGAGCGTCTCGGCCAACCGGCGCATCAGGAGGTCAATCCGGATCTGTGCGTGGCCATGGGGGCGGCCATCCAAGCGGCCATCATCGCGGGCGCCGAAGTCGGTTCGGTGCTGGTGGACATCACGCCGCATTCGCTCGGCATCAAGTGCGTGGGCAGCCAACACGGCTTTCCCTTCGAGTACCACTTCGCGCCGATCATCCGGCGTAATACACCGTTGCCGGCCTCGCGCAGTGAACTGTTCTATACCTTCCATGACAATCAGACCGAAGTTGAAATCGACGTCTACCAGGGCGAAAGCGACGATGTCCGCCACAATCATCGTGTCGGCCGCTTTCTGGTGCAGGGACTTTCGCGGGTGCCCGCCGGCAATCCGATCGTGGTGCAGCTTGATTTGAACCTCGACGGCATTCTGAAGGTCTCGGCGCGGGAACGGGCCACGGGCCTGCAAAAACAAGTGGTCATCGAAAACGCTCTGGCCCGCTTTGAACGCGAGGAACTCGGACAGGCCCGCGAACGCCTCGAACGGCTATGGGCGCTGCCGGGCGGCGCAGAGGAAGACGAGAACGAGGATGAAGAGACGTACAGATCCACTCCGCAGGCGGAAGAAGAATTGCCCAGCTTGGTATCGGGACCGCGCGAGGGCCAGCGCGAGGCGGTGCAGGCGCGAGCGCTTCTGGAAAAAGCCGAACGCCTACTCGACCGCACGCAACCGGAAGACCGCGTCGAAGTTGAGCGCCTGATGACGCGAGTTCGTACTGCCTTAACGGATCGTCAATGGGATAAATTGACAGCGGCGTGCAACGAGCTGGCCGACACCCTGTTTTACCTGGAGGACGCCTGAGTCTCATGCGCTGCCCGGTGTGCAAGGATTTCGCTGATGCAAGGAGGCCGTATGCCTGCGCGAAATATTTATCACGATGCAGTTATTCAGGCATTACAGGACGCTCAACAACAGAAGGTGGTACGATGGATCAATTAGACCGTTATCGCGAGATTGTTTGCCGATTGATCGAGGCATATGCCAGCTATAAGCCAGCGTATGGCGATATTCGGACGGAAGCTATCGTGGATCGCGAACACGATCACTACGAGGTGATGCAGGTGGGTTGGAATGGCAGCCAGCGCGTTCATGGCCCCATCATCCACATTGATATCCGCGATGGCAAAGTGTGGATCGAGCACAATGGCACCGATGTCCGGCTCGCGGAGGAGTTGGTCGCAGCCGGTGTCTCCAGGGACGACATCGTGCTAGGTTTTCAACCCGCAGAACTGCGTCCGCTAACCAGCTATGGGGTTGGTTGATCCCTCTTCCGTTGAGAAATGTCAATGGGATAAATGGACAGCGGCGTGCAACGAGCTGGCCGACACCCTGTTTTACCTGGAGGACGCCTGAGTCTCATGCGCTGCCCGGTGTGCAAAGCCGACAATCTGCAAGGGCCGCAATGCCGTCGTTGCAAAGCGGATTTAACGCTGCTGTTCGCGTTGGAGGAACAGCGCCAGCGGACCTTGGCGGAAGCGCGGCGTTGTCTGCGTCGCGGCGAATGGCAAGCGGCCGTGAAACATGCCGAGACAGCCAACTGGTTGCGCAGCGATGAGGATGCGCAGCAATTGGCAGCCGTGGCGCATCTGGTAGGCCGAGACTTCGCCGGAGCGTGGCGGTGTTATCAGAACTGGCGTCTTTTACGGCAGGGCGACACAGGGAGAGTACGTTCGTTCTTCTCGGCTTGAAACAGTTGCGTTTCCTCGTTCCCAGACAGAGTTTGGAACTCTTTGGCGACCTCAGAGCTTGTCCAACACGTTTGCTTCTGGGGCGCTTACTTCCCCATCAGTTTTTCGAGCACATACATTTCTAACCCCTCGTAGTTGCGCTCCGAGCGATATTGTTCTACCTTGGCCACATCCACCGACCGCGCTACCTCGAGCAAGCGCAGGAACATCTCACGGCTATTAACCAGGTGCCGCGTCTGATCGGCCGGCTTGGTGGTGCGCATGGCTTTGACGTCCAAGCCGATGCAGCCGTCGTAGCCGCCGCGCTCCAAGACCCATACCTGGTTGAAGGCGCGGCGCAGATCGACGGAGCCGAACGTTTTATCTTGGTCGTATTTTAGGCCGTTCTGATCGTTGAGATGGACGCTCCACAATTTTTTGTGCCACAGGGCATAGGCCATGTCGTCGGACGGGTCGAGTCCGGCCAAGATCGAATGGGCCGACTCGATCAAGACGCCGCAGCGGGATGGATCGCTGGTGCGATAGCACAGGGCCAGGAAATGGCCTGGAGTCGGCATATAGGCCTGGTCCATCGGTTCGTTCGGCTTCATCTCGCCGAGGATGCGGATGTGGGCATCGTGGGCCAACAGGGCGTTGACCGCTTCCAGGATGCGTTCATAAGAGGCGATGGGATCTTTGGCCTCCCGGATGTAGGTGCCTTCGCGGGCCAGCCACAACACAATATCGCGGCACCCAAGCTCATTGGCGATGTCGATGGTCCGTTTGGAGCGCTCCAAGGCATACTTGCGTTCGGCGGCGTTGTTGGACGTGAAAGCGCCATCGATGGTCTTGGGGTGTTCCCACAGGCGTGGGGCGAGAATTTCGCAGAAAAGCCCCTCACCGTCCAGGATTTTTTTGACTTTGGCGACTCCTTTGCGGGTTTCTGCCGGGCCCAGGTCGGCGGGCACTACGTCGTCATCGTGGAACTGTACGCCGTCAAAGCCTAGTTTCTTGTATTGCCGGATCTTTGCAGCGAAGGCGACTTCCTTGCGCACGGCCGGGCCAAAGGGATCCATGCCTGTACTGATGTTCCAGGGGCCGAAAGTGAAGCGGTAACGGCGCGGCTGGGAGAGCGAATTCATTCAAGTACCCCCTTTGAAAAGACGATAGAGTCGGAGTATGCTAAGTCTCGGTGGCCACTACGGATGGCCCAACCGGACCACGGTCCCCAGACTGGGGCCCTATCAAAAGAAGAAAGATTCGCAAGGTGCATCGTGGATCGTGTGACGATCAAGTGTGCCAGTTGCGGCTGGCAATGGTTGGCCGCCGCCCCTTTTTCGCTGTATGAACAACAAGCCGTGGAATCCTGCCCCTGTCCTCATTGCGGGGCCTATACGCTCTGCTGCTGTGAAGCAAGGGAACAGGCCCCCTCGCTGCACAGACATGGGCTGGCGAAGGCCCGACTGCACGTACACTAATCTTCTTTTCTTTCTGAGCAGGGGGACTTTTACGCCCCCCTCCCTGTTCAAGATTGTAGCGAAGCGAGCGTGCGGCGTCCTTACATGCGCATTCCCAGCGTATGGGCGATCTTGCGGCAGTCAGCCATCATCTGCCGGAAAGCAGCCGGCGTCAGCGATTGGTAGCCGTCGCTGAGCGCTTTGTCCGGATTAGGATGCATTTCCACCATCAGTCCATCTGCTCCTGCCGCCACGGCCGCCCGTGCCATCATCGCCACCAGACTGGCCTTGCCCGTGCCGTGGCTGGGATCGACGATAACCGGCAGGTGCGTGTGCTGGTGCAGATAGGGCACGCTGGCCAGGGGCAGAGTGAACCGCGTGTGGTCCTCGAAGGTACGGATGCCGCGCTCGCAGAGTATAACGCGCTGGTTACCGGTCTTAAGGATGTACTCGGCAGCCAGCAAGAACTCATCCATCGTTGCCGACGGCCCGCGCTTGAGCAGCACGGGTAAGGGGGATTCGCCGACCGCTTCCAGCAAGGGATAGTTTTGCATATTGCGGGCGCCGACCTGCAATACGTCGGCATAGCGGGAGACCAAATCGATCTGTTCCTTGGCCATGATTTCTGTAACGATGGCCAGGCCGGTGGCCGCGCGCGCTTCGGCCAGCAGTTCCAGTCCTTTTTCCTTGAGTCCCTGGAAGCTGTAGGGACTGGTGCGCGGCTTGAAGGCGCCGCCGCGCAGGCCGGCAGCCCCTGCCTCTTTGACGACCTGAGCGACCTCTAAAATCTGTTGACGGCTTTCGACCGAGCAGGGCCCGGCGATGACGCCGATATGACCGCCGCCGATGCGCAAGCCGCGGGTCTCTACCACGGTCGGCGTTTTCTTGACTTCGGTGCTAGCCATCTTGTACGGCGCCAAAATCGGGACCACTTTCTCGACCCCTTCCAAGACTTCCAGCGCTTCCTTGGCCCCATCGCGCTTCTCGCCGATGGCGGCCACAACGGTCAGCTCGGTGCCCTCGATAATGTGACTGCGCAACCCCCACTGCTCGATGTGTTCGATCACCTCATCGATGTGCCGCTTCTCTGCCCCTTCTTTCATGACTACGATCATGGTTGTGCCTCCAAAAAAATAACCGTACCGGCCCGCGCCGGTGCAACAAAAAAAGCCCCTGGGACCGCGTGGGTCCCAGGGGCCTGACGATGCTTTTCTCTTAAGCGATGTCAGCGAACGACCGTACCCCCGAAAACCCACGCGGGGGGGCTGGTAAAGTACCAAGAGAAGTACACATTCGCCGACATCGCTGGTTTCTTTCGCTCTTTATACTGGGCGCGGGGCGAAGTGACATTTTTCTCTTCCCCCCCACCCCAGCCCTCCCCCACCAGGGGGGAGGGAGAAACAAGGCCCCCTCCCCCACCAGGGGGGAGGGAGAAACAAGGCCCCCTCCCCCACCAGGGGGGAGG
>Ga0078972_1009309_pt1 | contig 19517 bp, 22 predicted proteins | sample YelNatPaOPGAMG01_FD_67568 | JGI IMG/M metagenome (GOLD analysis project Ga0078972, IMG submission 67568) | Hot spring thermophilic microbial communities from Obsidian Pool, Yellowstone National Park, USA - OP-RAMG-01 (SPADES assembly) (version 2) | ecosystem: Environmental > Aquatic > Thermal...
GCCAGATTTCATCACATAGTTAAAAGAGGTAAATCTGTTAGAAAGAAGCACATGTCAAAGGGTTAAAAATGGTGTTTGAATCTGTTAAAAAGTATAAAGGGTATTTTTGGAAGAAGCTACATGAAGAAGAAATGAAAGAGCTGCCTACATTCAAAGTGGAATATCCCCAAAATTTTTCTGATTTGCCCACCTTTAAAAACATATCAGAAACAAATGTCAGATATCCTTTGATAATACCTTTTGCTAATGCGCATATTGTTTGGAATCCTGACATCTCTCAAGTGCAATATCTTCTTGAAGAGCCTGAGATGTCAGTGGAAGATGAAAAAATACTCAGCAAAGTTTCTAACGAGCTAATCGATATGATTCAAGTTGGTTTTAATGCAGTAAAAGATGAGAGGAAGATTATAGATTATTTAGAGAAACAAATAATGAAAATTTTAAACAGTATGGAAATCAAATTAGAACCAAAGCAGATGGAAAAAATAATGTACTACATCTATAGAAATTTCGTTGGGTTAAATAGAATCGAACCTTTACTGAGAGATCCTTGGATAGAAGATATAGCCTGTGATGGTGTTGGTGTCCCTTTGTATGTTGTTCATAGAAAATATGGTTCGCTGCAAACAAACATCGTCTTCAATGATTTAGATGAATTAAGAGAGTTTGTAATAAAATTGGCAGAGAGATGCGGAAGATATGTTAGCTATGCTGAACCGATTTTAGATGGTTCTTTGCCAGACGGAAGTAGAGTTAATGCTAGCTTGGCTGGAGATGTTACAACAAAAGGTCCTACTTTCAGCATAAGAAAATTCTCCAAAAGACCTTTCTCGCCTATTGAAATTATAGAACTTGGCACGGCATCCTCTGAAATAATGGCATACTTCTGGTATCTTATGGAAAATGGAGCTTCGATTTTGATAGCAGGAGGTGTAGCTACTGGTAAAACGACTTTTTTAAATGCTATATGTATGTTCATACCACCAGAAGCAAAGATTGTCAGCATAGAGGATACTAGAGAATTGAGAATACCTCACGAGCATTGGGTGCCCACTGTAACCAGACTTGGTTTCGGTATACCAATGGTCACTGGAGAAAAATATGGCGAAATAACTCTGTTTGATTTGTTAAAGGGTTCTTTCAGACAAAATCCTGATTATGTTATAGTTGGCGAGGTTAGAGGAAAAGAAGCTTATGTCATGTTTCAAGGTATGTCTTCAGGTCATCCCTCGCTTTGTACTTTTCACGCTGGCAGCATAGACACTGTTATAAAGAGATTAACAACACCTCCAATAGAATTACCTGCCACACTTGTTGAAAGCCTTGATGTCGTTGCTATAATAGTTCATGCAAAAGAAAAAGGAAAGTCTGCAAGAAGAATAAAAGAGATTGAAGAAATAAAATATGTTGATCCAAAAACTTTGAAAGCAGTAACATATAGAGTTGCAGAATGGGATCCGCAAACAGATAAGTATAAATTTTTTACAAATAGTTTTGTCTTGAATAAAATTGCAAAAAACAAAGGAATAAAATTTGAAGATGCTATAAAAGATGTTTCAAGAAAAAAGAATGTTTTGGACTGGATGCTGAAAAACAACATAAAAGATTTTGAACAAGTTAACAAAATAATAAACGATTTCTACAAGAATCCGGAAAAGATTTTGAAAATGGTTGAAAATCCTGATGCTGAAATAAAGGTTGAAAAAGCACAAAAAGTTGAAGTTGATATAGAGAAAGAAGCTTTTGAAAAACGCGAGCCTGAAGAAAGTGAAAAAACTGTAGAGAGAATTGAAGAAAAACCAAAACTGATAGAAGCTGAGATCGAAAAGAAAATTGAGAAATCAGAAAGCGAAGTTAAAACAGATGAAGAAATAAAAGAATATACTGAAATTGATGAATTGAAGGGAATGGTAGATAAGATAAGTGAAAAGAAAAGAATAGATAAATTGAGTGAGATATTTAAATATAAAGTAGTGACACAAAAATGAACTTAGGTAGAAAATATTATACCTAAGAAAAATAATTGTTATTTAATGCTGAATGAAATACAAAAGATTGCGTTAAAGTTGTTTGGTTGGTTTCCTGATTCTTATCCAGATTTATTTAAACAGCTAAATGCCGCTTTGCCTAAATCAGGAATACAAATGCCAAAAAGAAATTATGACAGCTTAATTGTGTTTTTATCAACCTTGTCAGCTTTTTTGGGGTTACTGATTGTTGTATTTATTAACATATATCTTAAACTCAACATTTTTTCCTTTCTCGCATTTCTCATTTTCGCTCCTGTTTTGTCTTTCATTATAGTTTTTCTCATAGGCTACTTTTATCCAATTCAGAAAATGATTTCTCGAAGAACAAGCATTGAAACTAACTTGCCATTCGTTTTGGTTCACATGGGTTCTATTGCTTCTTCTGGAATTCCACCATCAGCTGTTTTCAAATTGCTGTCAAAATTTAAAGAATATGATGTTCTAGCTGAAGAAATGAACAAAATAGTTGTAAACATGGAAGTTTTTGGTTTGGATCCTGTTTCAGCAATGAGAGAAGTTGCGAAAAGAACTCCATCAGAAAAATTCAAACAAATATTGCTTGGTTTTGTTAGCACAATAGAAAGTGGTGGTAGTTTGAAAGTTTACTTGAAAAATATGAGTGAGCAAACATTGTTTTATTGGAGAATGAAAAGACAAAAATATTTGGAACAGCTGTCGACTTATGCAGAATTCTATACTGGGATATTGATAGCTGCTCCTCTATTCATAATTTCTTTATTTTCTATAATGAATATGATTGAACCAAACATAGCTGGCTTTGGTATATTGTCATTAATGAAACTAAGCATTTACATTCTGATACCACTATTAAACATAGCATTTATCGTTTTCTTAAGTACAACGCAGGTGGAGATTTGATGAATAGAAATTTTATAATAATATTGGCAATTAGTTCTTTCTTATCGGTAATGCTACTAGGATTTTCTTACATATTTTTGAGAGATGTGCCTAAAATTTTTTCCACTATTGTCGTCATCTCTATAATAACTTTCATAACTCCAATTGGAATTTGGAAATATATCGAAACGTCTAGAGTGAAAGCCTTAGAAGACGCTTTTCCTCAATTTATGCATGACATGGTCGAAACTGTAAGATCTGGGATGACATTGCCACAAGCAATTCAAACCGTGTCAAAAAATGATTATGGAAGCTTAAGCCCATATGTAAAGAAATTGAGCATGCAATTAGAATGGGGCATACCTTTCAGCAAAGCCTTTTTAAGTTTCACAAAATCCACGAGATCCAAAGTGATAGGTAGAATAGGTTCAACTGTTATTGAAAGTCATGAGTATGGCGGTAATTTAACAGATGTTTTCGAGTCGATAAGCAACACTACAGTAGAAATAGAAAGATTGAGAGAGGAGAGAAAGCTTTATTTGAACTCACAAATAGTTTCTGGCTACATAATATTTTTTGTTTTTCTTGCTGTGATTATCGGCTTACAAAAATTTTTGGTTCCTAGCCTTGCGCAAGTTTCTATGAAGCAGTTGTCTGAATCTCAAGCAATAGCAGAAAGCAATCTAGCAGCTGAATACAAATCGATATTTAGGAATTTAATAATGATTCAAGGATTTTTTGCAGGCTTAACTCTCGGTAAAATGAGTGAAGGCGAAATAGTTAGTGGGATAAAGCATAGCTTGTTCATGATTGTCATCGGATTGTTGGTTTTTGTGTTAGCCACTGGTTCTCTTTAAGAAATAACAGATATGTATGTGGAGTCGACATCATCGTAAACATTTGAGCAGTTTGTTTTTACTCTAACTCTTTCATAGTTTGATGTACTTATATTTGTTGAAAAAATTTCTTGTGAGCCAGGAGTTATAGTCAAATTCAAGTCTAACAACAGCTTTGTAGCGTTTGAGAAGAAAATTTCAACATCAACATCTCCTAAATCAATTATCTCAGTGTTTTGTATTATTCCTGTTATATATCCACTTGTTTGATTGTATTCTAAATCGCTTAAAGAGATGCCGCCATTGCTGCAAACTATTTTTGTAGTGCTTTGCTCTCCAACCGTACCTGTTATTGATTTTATAAAAGTCGTAAACCAACCAGAAAATAGAGCTGCTACAGTTAGAGTTGTAACTATTATCAAAACTAGAGCAACAAATGCAGAAACTCCTTTCATTGAATCACTCAGTGCAGTTGAACGATTTAAAAACACCTGGACAAGCGCTTCTGAGTTCAAAGTGGTCAAATCCTGGGTTGATTGTTATTCCGTATTTTGAACTTTTGAAATAGAATAGATTAGGCGGCAATGTTTCTGGTATTTTGAATTGAACAAGATCGTTTGGATAGAAAACATACAAACTGTCTAACTGCAAGCTTTTTGCTCTTTTGTTTTCTAAGACAACTGATATTTCTTTACTCGCAGAATTGTATTTGCAAGTAGAATATGTGTCAAAAAGCGCATTTAGGCAACTTAAATCTTCGGTTGTGTTTTCTGTTTGCTGTATATTTCTTTGGACAAAATTTCCAGCCCAGAATGAAAGGACGCCTGCTATAGCCATGGTTATTGCTATTAGAATAACTGAAGCAACTATTGGACTTAAACCTTTCATTTTGTATCGAATAAAATATTCAGTTTCTTAATAATAAGCTTTATCAATATATTGAGATAAAGGTAAATAATTTATATGAAAGGCGCTTCTCCGATTGTGACTTATTTGCTTATAGCTTTTGTTGCTTTTATTTCGCTAAGTCTGCTAACATCGCTTATTTTAAGTTATTACAGAAACTTGTCAAAATCTTTGACTTTGTCTGCTTTCAAACAGTTAGCAATTTACACATCATCAGAAATAGCTAAAATGTATAATGAAAACAGCAAGTCGTTGGCTCAACCTGAGATTAATTCTTTAATTGTGCTGTCAAACGAAACTCTGAATTACCCTAGTAAAATTAATGGAAATACATACAAAGTTGAGTTTGTTTCAAATTTAGGTTTGTGGAGTTTTGTTAGCCATAATTTGAGCTCATCTAATCTTGAAAATTCTGGAAACAAAATTCTTTTTAGAACTTTACAAGACGAGTTAATAGAATACTATTTTGACTTGCCAAACATGCAGCTTGAATTTCAAGGAAGTTTCGAATCTGGTGAAAAGCCTGTGATGTTTTATGTTAGATACAATTACAATGGGACTGTGAGAGATAGATTGATTCTTGGAGAAAGTAATGTGATAGTCGGATTGGTTGGTGTTAATTAAGAGGATAATTTTATTTAATCCGAAAAATAAAAATTCATTGATGAAAAGCAAGTTGCTTCTATCATTGTTTGTTGCCTATTTGTTTTTGCTATTCATTGTTAGTGCACAAATTGTAAGCCACAACGCCAGTAAAATAAAAGCTGGTGTATTTGGAAGTGATTTTGGCGGTGGAATTTTTAGTTTTCCTGATAGATTGGGAATTGGAATTAATTCACCGTTAGCTAAGCTAGAAATACAAGGTTCTGGTGCTGGTGGATTGTCGTTGAATGTCACTGATGATTTGTTTGTGAACGATAGCAATGGAAGAGTTGGGGTTGGAACAAAGAATAGTACAGCTAAACTAACAATTGAAAATTTAGATTTATCTCAAAATTCTTTAACATTGAGACAACAAAATAATTTATTTGTAAAAACAATTGGTGGTGGAAGCGATGATTACGGTGGTCGTATTGAACAAACATCGGATGGAGGATATGTTTTAGTTGGAAGTACTGTTAGTTATGGTGCTGGGAATAGTGATTTTTTTGTTGCTAAGTTGGATTCTTCTGGTAATGTTTCTTGGGCAAAAACAATTGGTGGTGGAAATTATGAGATTGGTGGTTATTTTGAACAAACATCGGATGGAGGATATGTTTTAGTTGGAGGTACTGGTAGTTATGGTGCTGGTAATTATGATGTTTTTGTTGCTAAGTTGGATTCTTCTGGTAATGTTTCTTGGGCAAAAACAATTGGTGGTGGAAGCGATGATACTATTCATTTTTTTCAGCAAACACCTGATTGGGGATATGTTTTAGTTGGAGTTACTAAAAGTTATGGTGCTGGTAATTATGATGTTTTTGTTGCTAAGTTGGATTCTTCTGGTAATGTTTCTTGGGCAAAAACAATTGGTGGTGGAAGCGATGATTATGGCGATCATATTGAACAAACATCGGATGGAGGATATGTTTTAGTTGGAAGTACTGGTAGTTATGGTGCTGGTAATTATGATGTTTTTGTTGCTAAGTTGGATTCTTCTGGTAATTGCAATGCTTGTTCTATCATCTCTACTATATCACCTGCTGTTTCTTCTATATCACCTATTGTAAATACTCAATCGTTTTCAGTTTCTACTATATCACCTGCTGTTTCTTCTATATCACCTATTGTAAATACTCAATCGTTTTCAGTTTCTACTCAATGTTCTGGTACAAGTATTTTCACTTCTTTATCTATCAATTCCGTAGGTCAAATTGGAATAGGAACTGAATCGCCTTTAAGTGAATTGGATGTAAGGGGTAAAATAAGAACCACTGAAATTTGTTTAGGAAACAGCTGTTATACTTCAATACCCCACACTTATTGGGATAGATTAGAGAACAATATTTTTTATAATGCTGGTAATGTTGGAATTGGAACGGCAAATCCGAAAGAAAAACTTGAAATTAATGGAAATATTGGCTTTTCAAACGGATCTTCTAGATATATAAAAATAAATGATGTTGTTAGTGGTTATGGAAATAACCTCATAATAAAATCTGGTGGATCTTTGTTAGGTAATAGTGGAAATCTATATCTTGATGTTGGATCTGGGGCTATATTTGGTAATATTTATATTGGAGAATTTGCTTCAAATGTTAATATTAGTAGTGTTTTATATGTTAATAACAGCAATAAAAGAGTTGGTATTGGAATAAACTCGCCGTTAGCTAAGCTGGAAATAGTAGGTTCTGGTGCTGGTGGATTGTCGTTGAATGTCACTGATGATTTGTTTGTGAATGATACCTCTAGTGTAGTTCAAATAATAGGAGAACTTAAATTAAGAATGACCAATAGAGGTGATACTAGTTGTACATCTGAACAAAGGGGTATAATTTATTATGAAACAGCTCAACCTGAAAATGAAATATGCTATTGCAATGGAACACACTGGCGTGCTATGAAATCTGAATTGTTATGTGGTGGTAAAAGTTAATATTAATTAAAATCACTTTTGCTGTCTTTTTATTATCTCCAAAGCTTTTTGCGTCAAACCTTTCTCACTTGTTATATTCTTTATTATCCCAGCATTCACTGTTTGAAATATACTAACAGTTTCATTGTTTGTTTGATCATAAAACACTTGCTCTTGGTTACAATAACAGTTACCATCTTTAACATATGCATATTCCAAATTAGCTAGCAAGCAAACTTTTTTGCAAACTTCTGGCTTTGTAGTTTGGGTGTTAACAAAACCCCATCTGACTATTTCATTCAACAAATAGCCAAAAGCTATCAAAATTAAAACAAGAACTGTCTGATATAATTTTTTCTTACTTATTTTGATAAAATCATCATCATATTCTTTTGGCATAAAATAAATAGTAGAAGAATAACTAATTAAACTTTTTTATTACCTAGTTTGAATTATTATTTGATGAAAGCGATAAAGCTGATGCTACTGATTCTAACAATTTTGTTAGCTACAACCACAATATCAGCCGACCCTATATTTTTTAATTGCACTGTTTCAACATCTTGTTCCGGGTTAGATGTTTTTCACATTTCTGATTTGACAGACGCGCATGCAGAATTGAATAGTCAAAGCAATTATCAATACAAAGTTTGCTGTAATGCAACAGGCACTGATATTTCTGTATCTCAAGAAATTTCTGGTGGTTTTATAGGTTTGTCTTATCCAACAGATGCGCACATTGAAGCTGGAAATAAAACAAACTATGGATATCATTTAAAATTTTCATCAACAAATGGAACGATAATTTGTGACTATCTGTCTTCTTGTAGTGGATATAACACTTGCTTGATATCAATGTCAGATTATACAGATGCGCATGTGGGTGACTGCATAACCAATCCATACCAAATAATGCTATGCTGTAAAATAGAGTATATGAGTTTAACTCTTAACTTGAATACAACAATTGCGTTGTGGAACGATGGTGTAAACGCTTATGGTAAAGCAATAAAAAACAATTTGCCTTTAAAGTCGTCTGATGTGGTAATAAAATTTGACGATGAAGTTTGCTGTGAAACGAAAACAGATGACGATGGAAAATATAATTGTAGTTTTACAGTTATGAGAAATTATATATCAAATGTCAACATCACTGCAACAGTCACAGATAAAGACACTTTGCAAAACAAAACTGCTTCAACTACATTAAAAGTTGGTTTGAGTTATGGTCACAAGTATTATGGCGGTAGTACAGGCTGCTATGAAACACCTAAACTTATTCAAAATCCGGATAATTCAATAGACATAGTTATCGTTAAAATCTGTGTTTGGAAGTGATTAAAGATGGATTGGGTTGATTTTACAATTGCTGCTTCAATATTTCTAATTTTTTTGACTTTGATTTTCATTTTGGTTACAAACCATTTTTTGAATGCTATTAACACTGTAAGACAATCGGAACTAAAACAAATTGCAATAAATTATTTTAGGTACATTTTAGATCAAGAGGGCGTACCAAGAGATTGGAATGAAATAAATGAATATCCAATTCAAGCAGGTCTTTCAACCAACTTGTATCAAATCCCAATAATCGCAAGAGAAGATAATTATAATAGAACAAAAGAAATAATTAGTCTAGAAATAAATTTTGACAAAAGTTGCACCAAATCAATAAAAAATTCGAGTGTAAGAGTTTTTGATGACAGCATGAATGAAATAGCTTATCGATTAACAAACCAAGATTTGTGCGAAAACAACAAGCTGAGCAACGCTACTTTGGTGTTTTATGATAGTATAGAAAAAAATGAAGAGAAAAAATATTACATTTATTATTCTAGTGAAAATTTTTCTCAACCGAATTATACAATCGAATCTGATATGGTAGGATATTGGAGTTTCGATGAAGGTAGTGGCGACACAGCAAAAGATTTAACTGAAAATAACAATGTTGGTACTTTAGAATTTTCTTATTGGACAGAAGGTAAGTATGGTTATGCTGTAGATTTTGATGGTAGCAATTCTGTAACTGTAGAAAACAGCAACAGTTTAAATCCAGAAGAAGTTTCTATAGAATTTTGGATAAAAGTGATTGGATCTCAAGAAGATAAAACAATAATTGAAAAAGAAGGTTCTTATGGAATAAGTTTTAACAAATTTGGAGGAAAAACTTTGTCTGCTTATACTTCTAATATGAATGAAAACTGCATGCCTCAGTCTGGAAGTATAGATGAAGATAAATGGTATCATGTTGTTTTTACATCTGATGGAACCAACCATAAATTATACATCAATGGAAGTTTAGAAAATTCTACTAACTGTGACGCACCAATAGAATCAAATTCAAATCAATTAACAATTGGAACAAACTCAACCAAAACAAATTATTTTATAGGAATAATAGACGATTTGAGAATTTACAACAGAGTTTTGAGCGAGGAAGAAATTACAACATCATATCAATCAACACCATTAACAGTCCTTAAATTTCCTGAAAATAAAGTTTCTATGATTTCCGTTGATAGAATGGAAGATATTAGAAAAATTGATGTAGATTACTTGAAACAAACTTTGGGTGAAGATTACAAATTCAAAATAGAGGTTTATCATCCATGAAAGGAATTGTATTCATAATAGAATCGATAATAGCTGTCACACTAATAGTTTTTATTGTTTTCTTTGTTTTAAGATCTGTTGAAAGTGTTTCTGATTTAAATTTAGCTGGCTATAAATTAAAAGCGTATGAAAGTTTGACATCTCTTGAAAGAAAAAACGAATTGAGATATTATGCAGTTAATTATGATGTTCAAAGTATAAACAATAGTTTGTCATCTCTTCTGCCGAATAACATAAATTATTATGTTGTGATTTTCAACAAAATAAGCAATGTAACTTCTATGCCAAATTTGGAAAACAAAAAAAATGTTGTTTCTGTCGATTACATTATTTCTGGCGATTACAATATATATGATCCAAGGATTGTAACAGTTTTTTTGTGGGGCTAATTTATGAAGAAAAAAGGACAAATTTTTTTAATAGCAGCTTCAGTTTTTATAGTAGTTTTGCTAATAATCAAAGTTGGTTTTGACGCAAGCGATATAGATAGAAAGATAGCAAACATAGAATATGATTATACACAACAGTATTTCTATAATATCAATAGAGAGATTTTCAAATCAGTGGAGATTTGTTATAATCAACCTGAGAATGTGACTAGTAATGTTTTTGATTTTCTGAATTTCACGAGAAAAACTATGGAAGGCAAAAATTATAACTTCAATTTGTTTTTAGTTATATCATCTTCTTTGAATAATGAGTTGAATGTAACAGTTATAAACTTTTTAGGCGAAAATGTTGATGTTAATTTGACTTTGATACCATCTTTTCAATCAAAAAGCAGTCTAGTTAATGATTATGGTTTGTACAAAACTACATTTGACATATCTGGTAACGATAATTACAAAATGATTGTGAAATATGCTGACAAAGAAAGCAATGTAACTATAAGTAAGGATAAAGGCGTTACATACACTGTTTTTTCAGACATAGCTATTTCAAACGATCAGATTCAATATAAAGATAAATCCCAAAATTCATATAATTTCTCATGAACAAAGGACTTGACACATTTATCTCTTTTGCTCTCGTTATTCTAATAGGACTAACAGGTGTTATGCTGGCTTTGACTTTAATAAAACCGACAATTGACAAGGCAACCGACAATATGGTTATAAACGAGGGTTTTGCTAATCTCGAAAAGATTAACAAAATAATAAATGATGTCGCGTCAGAAACAGAAGGAACAAGGAGAACTATAAATGTCAGAGTAACTGATGGTGAATATCAAATCGACTCAACAAACAGCAAAATAATCTTCTTGTACAAAATGAAAAGCGATTTGAGCTTTTCAGGCTCGAAAGGAAATGTAAACATAACCACAGATAAAAGCATGGCAACGCTGAGTTTAGCATACGATAAAATTTTGTTGCAGGGCTCAAGGTTTTCTAAAGGAGACAATCAAATTGTTATAACAAATGAAGGGATTGATGAAGACAGCAACAAAGTAACTATAAGCATAATGACATAATTTTATAGAAATTATTAAATATAGTTTGTTTGAAATATATGATTATGGCCGTCTGGAAAAACATCAAATGTCCTATGTGTGGCAAACCCAATGAAAGGGAAGTTGTGAAAAAAAGAGACGGCTCTTGCATTTATTGCGGTTTTAGGTTTGCTTCAAATTTGAATAATTACATCAATGGAAAAAAGTTATAAGAAAATATCAAAATTCTTAAATAGTTCATAAATTTAAAATCTACTTTTGATTGAAATATGGAAGACTCTGAAAAATCCACTTTCGATGATGAAGAAGAATGGGAGTGGGACATGGAAGAGGATTTTTAAATTTATCCAAACATGTTTGAGAGAAAGTTCGAGATTGCGTTATCTTCAGTTGGCTTTATTTCATCTTTTTTTACCTCACAGTTGAAACATACCCAATCATTTCTCAGTTTCTTCATACATTTATGACATCCTATATTGCCACATTTATCACATTCTCTCAGTTCTGTTGTGATGCTACCACATGTTGGACAAGATAAGCCCATATCGCTCAACTAAAAATATTATAAAAAACATAATACTAAAAGTTGATGCCAATGAGAGAAATTGGGTATTCAACTATAGTCGAAGAAAACATAAAAAACTCTATAAGAGAAGGGTCGGCTGATGCAGTAAAAGTTGGCTTCGGAGAATCTTACTTGAACGCTTTCGCTATAAAAGCTATGAACGCGACTTCTTTTCAAATAGGTTTACTAAGCGCAATACCTATGCTTTTAGGATATATTTCAAATTTGTTTTCAATTGATATTATCGATAAAATAAAAGACAGAAAGAAAATAGTCAAAATTGGCATGATTGCAAACGCATTATCTTTGCCTCTAATTTTTCTTTGCGTTTTTCTTCAGTCATACGGCATCTTCTTACTAATTCTTTTCACGACCCTATATTTCATTTCAGCATTATTTACAATGCCTGCTTGGATAAGTTTGATGGGAGATATAATACCTGATAAAATAAAAGGTAAGTTTTTTGGTATAAGAAACAGAATAACTAGCTTTGCTGATTTTGCAGCTTTTATTTTAGCTGGTCTGATACTTCACAAAGTCTCTGCTATAAACACAATTTATGCTTTTGGTATAATTTTCTTAATAGCGATGGTTTTCAAATTAATTTGTCTTTTTTACTTTTCTAAAATATATGAACCTGAGTATGTTGTTGAAGAGTACACGAAATTTAGTTTCATGGATTTCATAAAAAATTTGAAAAAAACCAATTTTGGCATGTTTGTAATATTTATTTGCATTTTCACTTTTTCTGTCAGAATTGCTGCACCATTCTTTGTTGTTTACATGTTAAGAGATCTTAATTTAAGTTTTTTTGAATTTACTTTGATAAATGCAGCTAGTGTAATAACAACTGTGTTAAGCATGCCTTCTTGGGGAAAATATGCAGATATTTTCGGTAACAGAAAAATAATGAAAATTACAAGCATGCTTATACCATTAATACCTTTGCTTTGGATGTTTTCTAATAGCGTAATATATCTTTTTATTGTAGAATTGTTTTCTGGTTTTGTTTGGGCTGGATTTAACTTGGCTGTATTCAACTTTGTGTTTGACGCTACCTCTGCAGAAAAAAGAGCAAGAGCTTACTCATACTATAATGTGCTAATAGGCATTTCTGTATTCATGGGCTCAACTCTAGGAGGCTATTTAACAACAATAAATGTTGGTTTTACAAATTCTATTTTTTTTGTATTTATGATATCTTCAATCTTGAGATTTTTAACTAGTATTTTATTCTTGCCGAAAATAAAGGAACCGAAAAAAGTGAAGCATATATCTGGCATAAAATTGTTGTGGGTAGCTTCTGGCGCAGAAATATGGAAATCTTTGCATCACAGAATACATGTAAAAACAGAAAAGAAAAGAAAATCGATTTTCGAAAAAATAATCGAGGAGCTAGCAAGTATTGACGAAGATGCAGGAGGCAGGATTTGAACCTGCGGACCCACTAAGGGACCAGCTTTCTTCGCTCTAATCACCTAAGGCTGGCGCCATTGCCGGACTAGGCGACTCCTGCTTGATCTATAATTATGTTATCAGAAAAGAATTTTAAAACATTCTTAGTCTAGTTTTATTCTTTCTTTTTTGAATTCTTCTAGTATTTGAGTAAGCAGCTCAGAAACTATTTCATCTTTTTTATCAACCTCTATTATTCTTATCCAAACTTCTAGAACAATTTTTGATCCACTGATGTTTTTTATTATAACTTTTGGCGCAAAAATGCTCAAATCTTTTCCGCTGTCAACCAACTTCTTGAAATGCTCAACCACATATTCTATGTGTGGTATTGTTTCTTTTTCTAAAATGCTTTTCAAAATGCTTCTTTTTTGGTTGGATATGTTTGGCAAAACATCAGAGTGTCTTCTACAAACATCTAAAATTATTTTTTCTGCTTTCTTTATATCGGATGTAGCTGGCAATTCTATGTTAAATGCTACTTTGATAAACTCACCTTTTGTGTAATTGATTATATTGTATGACAGCAAGTTTGAAGTTGGTATATAAACTATAGAGCCGTCTAACTTTCTTAGAACAACACGAAGCAGTGTTATGTCTCTTACTCTAGATATACCTGCCTGCGGCCAACCACCTATTTCCACCCAATCTCCTAGTTTTAGTGGCCTTTCTAAAGCTATTATTATTCCTGCTATGACATTTTGTAAAAGCTGTTGAGTGGACAGACCTATAATTATTGTTACTATGCCTGCAGCTGCCAATAAAGATGATAAATTAAGACCAAGAACTTGATTTAAAATTAAATATATGCCTATTGCGTAAATTAAGTAATTTACCATTCTGGAGAATATCTTCGACGCGTTTCTGTTTATTTTTTTATCAAGAATGCTTCTCATGATTAAGTAAATAAAGTTGCTAAACAAAATTAAAATCAGAAATAGAATTACAGATATTATTACACTTTCGGGCGATACATTCCCAAAGAATTGAGTGAAGTCTGAGATAATAGACATAAGAATATAATACGTGAGTTTGTATTAAAAATATTAGCATAGATTTTTTGAATGCTCCGTACGGGATTTGAACCCGTGCTTCCGTGAAAGCTTATTGCTTCTCTACGGCTATCCTCCAGTCAAGTCGAAAGGCTTATAGTTTATCATCGCTATCCTTGACCGGACTAGACGAACGGAGCTTGTAAGCAATTTCATGGGTTCGACCGGACTCGAACCGGTGATTTCCGCCACGTCAAGGCGGCGTCTTAACCAGCTGGACCACGAACCCATCATGAAATATAGTTATAATTAAGTTTAATAAATTTGTTTAATTTGAGAAATAATTATTTTAATTCTTAAAGTAATAGCTATCTTTTTATGGGTGAAGGTGAAATTTTTTTCAATTTAAAAATTAATTTGCCACCTTCAAAATTAACTGAATTGTATGGTATTTTAGACATTTTTGCTAGTTGGTATAGATAGGTTGGTAATGTCGTTGAGGGGAAAGTTCCTGCTCGTTTATATGAAACTATGTTTAAAGAAATTGGAAAATTATACGAACGCTGAGGACGGGATTTGAACCCGTAAGGAGCAAAGCTCCGCAGGTTTAGCAGACCTGTGCCATACCAGGTTAGGCGACCTCAGCATATTTTATGAATGAACATTTGAAAACTATTAATTTGTTGTTTTTAATAAACTATATTATCTATAGTTATTAGATTAATTCAATACCCGAACATTTTTAAAAACAAATTTCGTGAGGGTGTTTTATGGGTGGACTTTGTGGCGTTGTTTCAAATAGAAATTGTTTAGAAGACTTGTTGTATGGAACTGACTATCATTCTCATCTTGGCAACAGTCTTGCTGGCATAGCTGTAGTATCTCAAAAGGGTTGTTTTCAACGTTCTACTCATAGAATTGCAAATACATCCTTTCGTTCAAAATTTGAAATATATTTAAGAGAAATGGAAGGGAAACTTGGAATTGGATGTATAAGTGATGGTGAATCACAACCTCTTCTTGTCCGTTCAAGATTAGGTAGCTATGCTATTGCTTTTGTTGGTAGAATTAATAATATTAGAGAATTAGCAGAAGAAGTTATACAACGAAGCCATTTTTTAGAAATAAGTGAAAACAGAATCAATCCTGTTGAAATTGTAGCTGCTTTAATTGATCAAAGTGATGATTTTGGCAGTGGCATTCGTACTGCTCAAGAAACTATTGACGGATCATGCTCTTTGTTGGTTTTAATTGAAAATGAACTATATGCTGCGCGTGATCGTTTCGGAAGAACTCCTTTAATAATAGGTGAAAAAGATGGTTCTTTTTGTGTTGTTTCAGAAACATGCGCTCTTCTAAATTTGGGATACAAAATAGAAAGAGTGTTGGGTCCTGGCGAAATTGTGCGCATCACAACAGATGGTGTTAAACAAATAAACTCGCCTGGTAACACTCTAAAAATTTGCGCTTTCTTATGGGTATATTATGGTTTTCCAGCTTCTTCATATGAGGGTATCAATGTTGAGGAAATGCGTAATCGTAGTGGTAGAATTTTAGCTTTTAATGACAATGTAGCTGCAGATATAGTTGTAGGAATACCTGATTCTGGCTTACCTTATGCAATAGGTTATGCTAACCAATCTGGAATTCCGCTTGCAAGAGCTTTAATTAAATATACACAGAGTTGGCAACGTAGTTTTATGCCAGATGACGCTGACCTTCGCAGGCTGATTGCAGGAATGAAGCTGATTCCTGCAAGAGAATTAATTGAAAATAAACGCATAGTGCTTTGTGATGATTCTATAGTTCGTGGTACTCAGCTAAGAGGAATTGTTCAAGGATTATATGATTGTGGTGCTAGAGAGGTGCATATGCGAGTGGCTTGCCCACCAATAATTTATGGGTGTAATTTTTTGAATTTTTCTCAATCTGAAATTAATGATCTTGTTGCACGACACGCTATTAATCAAATTGGATGTGATTTTTCAAGATGCATTGATTCTACTTCAGAAGAATATCGACAAATGGTGGGATTTATTCGTCAAATTTTTGGATTTAGTTCATTGAGATATCAAACTATGGAAGATATGGTTAGAGCTATTGGGTTACCGAAAGAGAATATTTGCACATATTGCTGGGATGGAAAAGGATGATCTCATTACCAAATACTTTAAAAAGTATTAATTTCTTAATTTTAATAGTATAAGATAAATTAAGGAGGTAGAATAAATGCCAATAACAGTAAAGGATATTACTGAAGTGTTGAACAAAGATGTGTTTACAGATAAAGGATATTATTGCGGCAAAATATCAGATTTGGAATTTGATATATCTAGATTCAAAATAAGATCAATGATAATAACTGCCGCTAAAGGAACATTTCTAGGAGATATGGTTGGTGGAAAGAAGGGTATTATTATACCTTATCCAATGGTTCAATCCATAGGAGATGTGGTTATTATCAAGCACATAACAGCTCCGCCACCAGAGGAAAAGTAAGTGATACCGAAAAAAACTAGAGAATTTGAATGGATGAGAGCGGGAGATTTTTACATTTTGTACGATTCTGTTACTAATGAGAATTTCAATCTAGATCCTATCGCATTCATAGTTTGGCTACAATGTGATGGGAAAACATCTGTTGATGAAATAGCAAATTTGCTTTCTGTCGAAGATAATAAAGATGTTGTTAAAGCTGCAGTGACAGGCATAATAGAAAGGTTGAAAGAATCCGGTTTAATAGAAATAGAGTAATATTTTTATTTTATTTGCTTGAGCGTCAACACACCATCAACTTCAAAAAAGAATATTTCTTCTCCTTCTTTTAGTTTGCCTTTTAATTCTTCTGGTATATCTAGTTCTATAGTAGAATAATCTTCTAAATTCATTAATTGCGCTTTGTTTCCAATTATGGCAAGAAGTTGCGCTTTTTTCTTAAGAACCATTGGAACATCAACTCTAGCATCTGATGGTTTTACTAAAGATTTTCTTATTCCATCAAATAAACCAATAGCGTCAACTCTCACTTTGGCATGTCCATGCTTTCCACTTTTGCTTATAGAAACTTCATCAACTCGGCATGGAACTCCATCTATGTTAACAAATCCTCCTTTTTTCAAATCTTTTATCTCCACTTGTGTCATTGATACACCATTTAAAAATAAAAATTATCTGCATGCGATTTTTATGTCGCTTGCTTTTACAGTTACTCTGCCTGCGTGACGCGAAGCTGCAACAGCATCTGCAGCTATTTTGTCAGCTAAATCAAGAACAGCTTCTCTCAAAGCTTTAACTGCACTGACAGAAACTCTTTCTGCTCCTGCTTCTCTTGCAATTTTCTCCAAAGGGGCTAACGGAAAAGTTCTTGTCAAGCTATACACCTTCTAATAATTAAGAAAAATATAATATTTAAAATTGAATGCCTTTGTTAGAAATGTATTATTTTTGTGAAGTACAAAACTGCCACTACACCGCCTAGCAGAAGAATTATAAGCAAAACTATCCATATTTTACTGCCACCGCTTTTTTCCTCAAAACATGATTTTTTGCATTCATTTATTCCTTTTTCCTCGTTCGGACAGCACATCAATCCTTCTTCGCATTCTAGATTTGCATATCCTGGTTCATTATCACAACATTCATATGGGCATGGGCTTAAAGCCTTTTTTGTGGTTGTTGTTCTCATCAGTTCAGTTGTTCCAGTTGTTGCAACTATAGTTTCACTGCTATATTGACAAATACATTCACCGTATTGAGAGAGAGAACACGTGCTTCCTTCGGGACAATCTGGCGCTGAAGGGAATGGATTATCATAACACGAGTTAGTTTCTGAATTGAATAGGCAAGATGGTTGTGTTCCAGGTTCTCCAGACTCTTCTAAAGTAATTAAATAATCTTCGCTTTGTTTGCCTTCACAAATTGCTCTAACACTAACAATATCTTTTGGATTAAGGCAAGCTTCCCAGTTTATTTCTGCTTTATCGTCAACTATTTTTGGAAGACATAAAGGATTTAAAACGCTTTTATTGTAAACTATTAAATTGCCGTTGTTGCAAGAATCTGATAAATAGCAAGCGCATGTTTGACCTAAATAGCAAACTCCGTCTGATTCACCTGAATTGCAGTATGATATTTCTATTGCTGTTGCTAGCCCTAATGAGAGAAGGAAGATGAATGTGAATATGGTCTTTATGTGCATGTGAATCCATCTCCTTTTTTGTTATATATGTTGTTCAAATCTTCGTCATAAACAGCAATTAAAGCCTTCAACTGTGTTCCAGATGGGCAAGTTGAAAGTTTGCTTAGACTTACATCTTTTATTCCAGTATAATTTTCATCCAGAGTTTCAGATCCAGAATAGTATATCTTTCCACTTGGTTCTTCAATTAGATAGACATAAATTTCTAATTCTTCATTTAGCTCGTTTTTGATTATTTTAACTGAACATTTGTTTTTGTTGCAATTCACACTGTCTATCATAAAATCTTCTTGTTCAGGACACTGCCAATTGTCGCAGTCAAATATCACGCTATTCGTGCAGCCATAGTCGCCGCATGGTAAACTGCAACAATTCCATTTATCGTTTGCGTAGATGCATGCTTCGTGTACTGCATTACAATCTTTATTCACTCCGCTTGAATCTGCGAATGTTACTTGCAATTTTCCATCATCGCTACAGTATTGATCTAAATTTATGTTAGCAGTAAACCCAACACTTGGTTCACATAATGAGCAAGCAGAAGTGCAAGCATCGCCTATTTTTTTTCCATCTATAGATATGTTTGAATACTCATAACTTTGGTCATAATCTCCTTTTAATTTTATTTCTAAGTTGTGTTGTGATGGCGGCGACTGACCTATCACTGTTGTTATGTGATTTAACACATCACACATAAATGAATTTAAACTGCTGCCAGATCCTTCGTTACAACACCATGCGTAAGTTTCTATTAATCCTGAAGTAGTTGCTGGACCAAATGTTATAGAAGTTGGTGGTATATTCTCAAACATATAGCTACCTAATGGTTCACCTGCTATTAACCAAAAGCCAGAATTACAATTATAGATGTAGCATGTGTTGTTTTCTCCCGCATTTATTGTATCCCTATCACAGAACAAATATGGTGGGTTAATTGGTATGATTGTTGTGGGTGTTATTTGAGTGGTTGATGTTCTTGTTGTTGTGGATGGCCGAGTGGTTGTGGGTATAGTAGTGGTGGGTGTTGAAATTATATCTTGAAAACAATAAAGTCTTACAT
>Ga0078972_1009310_pt1 | contig 19515 bp, 25 predicted proteins | sample YelNatPaOPGAMG01_FD_67568 | JGI IMG/M metagenome (GOLD analysis project Ga0078972, IMG submission 67568) | Hot spring thermophilic microbial communities from Obsidian Pool, Yellowstone National Park, USA - OP-RAMG-01 (SPADES assembly) (version 2) | ecosystem: Environmental > Aquatic > Thermal...
CATCTGTGATATACAGAAGAACATAGAGGATACAAAGAAGGCGATATATGAGATAAAGAAGATAAAATCAGTAGATATTTCCCAATGCAGGTTTTCCCTTGATTATGTGCTGGAATACTGGATGAGGAGATGGTGGTTAATCTCGCCTTGATGTAAGGATAAAACAGTTATCCCCCATTTTTAGCATCTTATTTTCTAAAGGTAGAAATTTTATAACATACCCGTGGCACTGGAAGGGTTTGATAAAAGTTGACCCGTATGATATTTTTTAATGGATGGGAACGGATTTAAAAAAACTTATTGACCATTCAAACCTTCCTCAGCATATAGCAATCATAATGGACGGTAATGGAAGATGGGCTCAAAAAAGAAATAAAAGCAGGATTGAAGGGCATAGAGCAGGAGCAAAATCGGTAAAGGAGGTAGTTGAAACCTGTAGTAAGCTCGGTATAAAGTTTTTAACACTTTATTCATTTTCAAAAGAAAACTGGGGAAGACCGAAGAAAGAGGTCAATGCTCTAATGAGACTTCTTTACACTTATCTTGGAAGCCAATACAAAAATCTTATGAAACATAAAATAAAATTAAATGCAATTGGCAATCTTGAGGCACTTCCCGGTTATGTTAGAAAAAGGCTAAAAAGTGTTATGGAAAAGACAGTGAGCAACGACGGTATGGTCTTAACTCTGGCTTTGAGTTATAGTGGAAGGGATGAGATTCTGAGGGCAGTAAATAAGGCATTGAAAGAAGGAAAAAAGGAAGTATCTGAAGAAGAATTCAGAAAGTTTCTTGATACATCCGGGATTCCCGACCCTGACCTTTTGATAAGGACTGGAGGTGAGATGAGGATAAGTAACTTTCTTCTTTATCAGATAGCATATACAGAACTCTATATAACAGAGACATACTGGCCTGATTTCAGAAAGGATGAACTTTATAGGGCGATAATTGATTATCAGAAGAGAGAAAGGAGATTTGGACTTACAAGCGAACAGATAAGAAAAAAATGAGGGTAACTATTCTTGGTTCAACTGGTTCAATTGGAAGGAATGCCTTAAAAATTATAAGAGATAATCGCAATCATTTTAATGTAGTCGGTTTATCCTGCTGGGAAGATGTTGATAGGCTTATTAAACAGATAAAAGAGTTTCGTCCAAAAGTTGTTGCAGTAAAGGGAGATGAGGAGGCTGAGAAGATAAAGGATAAGAGGGTTAAAGTCCTCAAAGGAATAGAAGGGCTCAAGGAAATTGCCCATGAGAATGTGGACCTTCTTTTGAATGCGGTTTCGGGATTTAATGGGATATTCGCAACTGTATCCGCTATTGAAAGCGGTAATAAAATCGCCCTCGCAAATAAGGAGTCATTAGTTGCAGGTGGTGAATTTATAATGAAGGTAAAGAATAGGGGAGGCGAGATAATTCCAGTTGATAGCGAACACAGTGCAGTTTACAGGTTGATGAAAGGAGAGAAAAAGATAATCAGGATAATTTTAACTGCTTCAGGGGGTCCTTTCCTTTTCTATTCAAGAAAAAAACTTGAAAAGGTTACAGTGGAGGATGCATTAAAGCATCCTAAATGGAAAATGGGGAAGAAAATAAGTGTGGACAGTGCCTCTTTTATGAACAAGGCTCTTGAGGTGATTGAAGCCCATCATTTATTTGACATGCCTCCTGAGATGATAGATGTTCTGATACATCCTGAGGCAATTGTCCATTCAATGGTTGAACTTGAAGATGGTTCAGTTCTTGCTCATCTTTCAACTCCCGATATGAGAGTTCCTATCTCCTTCGCCTTCGGTCTTGATAACCTTAAAACGAATGTAAAAAGGCTTGATTTTTCTTCCATAAGAAATCTAAATTTTTTTAAACCATCTGGAGACCTTCTTGAGGCTTTGAACCTTGCTTACTCCTCCATAAAAAAGGGAGGGACATCAGGAGCTATTTTGAATGCAGGAAATGAGGTCGCAGTTCAGGCTTTTCTTGAAGGGAGGTTGAAGTTCGTGTATATTTTGAAAGTTGTGAAGGAAGTTCTAAAAAGAGTGAAACCACAGCCCATTTCAGACCTCTCTTCTATACTTTCTGCAGACAGGATGGCAAGGGAGGAGGCTGAAAAAATAATAAAAAATCTGGAGGCAAGATGACTATCGTCTACGCCATGGTGTTTCTCGGAATACTGATATTTGTTCATGAATTCGGTCATTTTTTAACAGCAAGGATTACAGGAGTCCGTGTAAAGAAATTTTCAATAGGTTTTGGACCGGCAATTCTGAAGATAAGAAGAAAGGAGACAGAATACGCTATTTCGCTCATTCCCTTTGGCGGATATGTCAGAATGCTTGGAGAGACACCGGATGAGAAAAATGAACCCGACTCTTATCTCTCAAAACCTCCTTCTACGAGGGCACTAATCGCCTTCGCAGGTTCGTTTTTTAATTTTTTTACTGCCATAATTTTTTGTATTTTGCTTGAAATGATTGGATACGATGCTCCCCTTCCTTATGTTGGGGAGGTTATGAAAGGGTACCCGGCAGAGAAAGCCGGGATTATTACGGGGGATCTGGTTCTTGAGATAGAGGGTAATAAAATTGATGTATGGAGCGATATATATGAGGTGGTGAATAAATATGGAGATAGGGAGTTGAGTTTTGTAGTAAAAAGGGGAGAGGAGGTAATTTCTTTTAAAATAAGACCTGTTAAAGAAAAAATTGAAGAGGAAGGGAAGGAGAGGTTTATAGTTGGTATAAAGCCATCTCCCGATAAGACAAAAAGAATAAGAAATGGATTTTTTCAGTCCATTATCAGCGGCACCAGAACAACTTTTTTTATGGCTGGAGCCACTTTCAGAGGTGTATGGGGACTTATAACAGGAAGAATTCCTGCTTCCGAATTGAGGGGTCCTATATTTATTATGAAGACAGCAGGGGAGGCGGGAAAGGAGAGCTGGAGGAAGTTCTTTTACCTTCTTGCTCTTATATCTGTCAATCTTGCCATATTGAACCTTATCCCAATTCCTGCACTTGACGGTGGTTTGATTCTCATTTCTCTTTTTGAAATTATCATAAGAAGGGAAGTTCCAGACAGGTTCAGACTCGCTCTTCAGGTTTTTGGTTTTTTCCTGATTTTTCTTATATTCGCCTTTGTCCTCTATAACGATATACATACGACTATTAGGGGAAGGTGAGGGTTCTTGGTATAGAAACATCAACCCCTCAGGGAAGCATAGCAATTCTGGATGGGGAGGTGATAATAAAAGAGCATATATGGTTTTCTCAAAAGGGACACATATCAATTCTTCCAGAGTTTCTTTATTCGCTTCTTAATGATAGTGGATTTTCAATGAAGGATATTGACCTTATTGCGGTTTCAATTGGTCCTGGCTCATTTACAGGTTTAAGAATTGGACTTGGATTTGCCAAGGGAATATGTTTTGTTCACAAAAAACCTATAAAAGGTGTATCTTCTTTAAAGGTTCTCGCAGGGGGGCTCTACTTGAATTCCAGAATTTACCCTGTGCTTGATGCAAAGAGGGGATTTGTTTATGGAGGATGTTACTCATGGAAGGAAGGAATGCTTATGAGGGAATTTGAAGATAGGCTCTTTCTTCCAGAGGAATTTTCCAGAATTGCAGAGGATGGAATTCTATTAGGAGATGGGGTTAAAAGGTTTGAGCAGGTTTTTTCATCAAACAAAAAAATTGCAGAATTTCCTTTTCTATATCCTCTGGCGCATAATCTCTGCGCCCTTGCAATTATGGATTATGAAAGAGAAGGTGAAGATGACCTTTTTTCCCTTACGCCTTGCTACATAGCACCCCCTCCAATCCCGGCAGAGAAAATTTCAGAACTCCAGTCTGTGCTTAAATGATTGGGAAATGGTCATCTCATCCATCATATCTATTGAGCCCCCAACTGGAATTCCAGATGTAATTTTTAGCAATTTTACATCCGAAATTTCTTTAATTTTTTCCTTTATGTAAAAAGCAGTCGCATCCCCCTCAACAGTTGGGTTGGTGGCAATAATTATTTCCTTAAACCTTTTTCTTTTTATCCTTTCAACCAATCTCCTTATCCTTTCCATAATTTCCTCGTTATTTTCAATTGAAATAACGCCGTGAAGTATATGGTAATATCCCCTGTAGATTCCTGTTTTTTCAATTGCGATAACAGCTGGAATGTCTTCAACGATGCATAGAGTGTTTTCTCTTTTTCCATCAGAACATATTTCGCAAGAATTTTCCGATTTTATAAATCCGCATTCTTCACAGAGTTTTAGTTTTTGTTTGAGTTCAATTATGTCTTTTGCCAGTTTCATTACCTTTTCTTCCTTCTCCTTCATAAGATGAACTGTATACCTCATGGCAGTTTTTTCTCCTACTCCAGGAAGTATTTTAAAACTTTCTATAAGCGAGAAAAATGGATTCTTCTTTTTCATTTCTTTCTCTTTTCAAGGTTTACAAGGGTTCCTCCATACTCTTTTAACAGAGGTCTTAAGAATGGATGAAGTGAGTTGTTTCTGTTTTCAGCTGGTTTGGGATTTTCTTTTGATGAACATATTTTCATAAATGTGACATCAAGCATACTTTTGGTAAAAGGAGACCTCAAGGCGCTCTCAATACCTGCGGAAAGTATATCAAAAACCATGATGAGCCTATCCTTTGAAGCGAGTTTCGTAAGTTCTTCAATTCTTTCTCTGTAGGATGATGTTCCTGATATGAGGTTTTTATCATTTGTCATTGAAATAACAAGGGCATCCCTTATAACCTGTAAAAGGTTTGAGCAGAATTTTCCAGTATCTACACCTCCTGTGTAAAGTTCCTTGACCTCACTCAAAAGATTTTCATCTCCTTTTATGGCGAGTTCTGCTATCTTGAGAATTTTTGACTCGGGGAGTATGCCGAAACACTTTATAACAGCCTCCTGAGTTATAATTCCATCTGAAAAACTTGAGACCTGGTCGAGCATGCTCAATGCGTCTCTCATGCTTCCTTCAGATTCAACTGCTATAAGTTTCAATGCAGAATCTTCTATTTGTATTCCTTCTTTTTTTGAAATTTTCTTTAAATGATTGATTATTTCTTCGTCAGTTAGAGGGACAAAGGTAAATTTTAGACATCTTGATATAACGGTTGAAGGAAGTTTGTGAGGTTCTGTAGTTGCAAGGACGAATATCACATGCAATGGGGGTTCTTCAAGAATTTTCAAAAGCGCATTAAACGCACTTATGGATAGCATGTGGACTTCATCAATTATATACATTCGGTATTTTCCTTTGGTTGGCAGAACCTGCAGGTTATCCTTTATTTCCCTCACATCATCCACACCAGTATAACTTGCTCCGTCTATTTCAAGGATGTTCATTGAAGTTCCCTGATTTATCTCCACACATACATCGCAGGAATTGCAGGGCTCTGGCGTCGGACCCTTAACGCAGTTTAGAGATTTTGCAAGAATCCTTGCGACCGTTGTCTTTCCAATTCCTCTGGGTCCTGTAAAAAGGTAAGCATGATAAATTTTTCCACTTCTAATGATATTTGATAGTGTTTGAGTTATATGATTTTGCCCTACTACCTCTGATAGGGTAAGCGGCCTGTACTTTCTTGCCAGAGGATAGCCCATTTATAAAACTCCTGAAAATGACATTTCTTTAAAAGGCCAGGTTGACTGCGCTATGGATTCCCTGCTTACCGCTGCTGCCTTCCGGCCCTGACGGGGTTCACAGGTCTTTCCATCCGCAGAACCCGGCCCCCTTTATTTTAAGAAAATTCCCATTCTTTTTCAAATTAAAAGATAAAATTTGTCCGTTGATTCTTTATTTTTATAATCCTAAAACTCCCCGAAAACCTTTGTTATGTAGAATGATTAAAACACTTTTTAGTTATTCCTCAAAAATTTCTTTGATGTCAATCTTTTCGTGTTGAACCTCTAATTCGGCGGGAGGAAGAAGATGAGAAATGTTGTATTTTTCTAAATATCCAAGAAGAATTGTTAAAAGTTTTTTGAATAGCGCGGAATCTGTCTCATCTTTCAATACATCCAAAATGAATTTCAACGCATCCGACGGAATAATTTTCAATTTAACTATTTCGCCTCCCTTAGCAATAAAAGGCGATGAAAAATTTCCCGGGGTAAATAATTTTTCATACATTGCAGAATATAAATTGGAATATTCTTTCCTAATTCTTCCCACGAATTCATTTAGAGCAAGAAGAAATTGCTCTTCGGTGGGCTCTTTATGGGTCAAAAGGTCCATACCAACATTAAGGGTTGATAGCCTGGTTAAAAATTCTACAATGAGGTCTGATTTGACAACATATCCATGTTGTGGAGCAATTACTTCTGGGAATGGGTTTAAAAGGGATATTCTATCAATAGTGTGTTTGATAGCCAGATTGGAAGGCATATATATTGAATGAAACAAAGATATTCCTTCCCATGCCTCCTCCGTAGCGTAGATAGGGCGTCCTTTTACTGTATTGAGACCACCCATAAAATCCCCTGTAAATAGAACTCTGCTTTCAAAATCGTAAAGCATCATGGCACCGCGAAAATGACAAAAATATGCGGGAACAAATTTAATTCTGTGTCCTGTATGTTTTATGTGAACTGTTTCGCTTCTGAAATCTTCCACTGCCTTCAATCTTTTAGCAGGTATTCCATACATTTTTATTAATCTCATGGTATCCTGGGATGTTATGACAACAGCCCCTGGTGCTATAGAAAGGAGAAATGGGGTTGCAGAGGAAACATCCGGGTCCTGATGTGATAAGAAAATTAAATCAATTTTATCAACTCCGCCAATTAATTCCTCCAGGGATTTAGTCAACGGGTCTATATCAACTCGTGAACCAGGATCCATTATGAGATTTATCGCTTTATTTTCCTTTTTGAAAATTTTCACATAAATGTTTCTGTGAAAATCTTCTTCGTCGCTTCTAAGAAGATAAAAGTTTTTCCCAATCTCCTGAATTTGATACGCCATGCTTCCTCCTTTTGAAAAAATTTTTTAAGTTCATTTTATTTATACAAATATATACATGTTTTTATTCATTTCAAGTTTTTTAATTTTTTAAAAAGCGAAAAAATAAAAATAACCTGTTGATTTAAGTTTTTAAAGTTGAAAATTCCTTGACCCCTGCATTGTGCCTTTTTAAACTAAACAAAAAGGAGGAAACGATGGAGAAAATCTACAGAGATGAACTAATTAAAATTTACAAAGAAAACGCTGTTTTTCCATCTCATGATGAGATAGATTTAGACGACTATGACAAACTTAATGACATACTACCCCTTTTACATAATTCATGTTTACATCATGAAAAATGCTGGAAAAATATTGGGAAGCAAGATAAAAATAGTGGGAAGGAAAAACTTGATTACAACAGAATTTCATATCCTTACATAGGGGAAGAATACAAAAATCAGGTTTTATGCATTGGCATAAATCTCTATGATTGGGGAGGATGGAATGCACTGAAAAATTTATTCTGTGAAGAAAATGGAGTTATAAAAAGTTTAGAAAAAAATAAAAAGAGGATGAACTTTGGTGTTGAAAACTACCGGGGCACACTTTTTTTCCACAGACTGGCTGTTTATGCAAGCATTATTTTAGAAAAACATTTAAACACGTATGGGAAAACTGTCATTTCGCAGAATGGGAAAAATATCTATGATGACTTTGAGGTATTAGTTGGGACTGTGAAAAAAATGGCCTTCGTTGAAGCAGTAAAATGCTCTCCTAAAGGAAACCGTTCTTGTCCTACACGGGAGATGTTAGCTACTTGCCCCCAGTATTTTTTACTGAAAGAGATTCTTGTTTTAAAACCCGAAGTTATTCTTATACTTAGTAAAGAGGTTTTGGAGGCGTTAAAAGAAGCATCAAATGTTATCCATTCCTTTTCAGTAAAAGATGTCTCCTATTCTCAGCCATGTGGTTTCTATGAACTTGGCATAGAGGGTCAAAACTTCAAGGGGTTCTGGGTTATTCATCCCACCGCTCCGAAAAGAAAATCGTTTTCCGGAGGAGTGTCAGCTGAAATCGCTTGTGAGTTATTTAAATTGAAGAAAACAATCCAATCTTCACAGGGATTTTTTCTTTAAATCAGGAAATTTTTTGTTCTTTTAGATTAAACCCTAACTTCCATTTGACCATAATAAAAAATCTGATTAAATTATAAAAGATGAAAGAAGAGAAAAAAAACGAAGAACTGCAACCGGCTGTTTTGCCCCTTCTTCCGCTGAGAAATCTGGTCGTTTTTCCTGCATTTCCTGTCCCCCTCTCAGTGGGAAGGGAAAAGTCAAAAAAGGCAGTGGAAACCGCAGTTTCGGGTAACAAAATCATAGCCCTTTTTACCCAGAAGGACCCAAATGTGGAAGACCCTAACATCAATGACATATACGAATGGGGGGTTTCAGCAAAAATTCTGAGATTCCTGAAAATGGGAGATGGAACCCAGAACATAGTGGTTCAGGGTTTATACAGGATAAAACTTAAAAAGTTTGAAGAGACCACTCCTTATGTTCGGGCTGAAGTGGATTATATTAAGGATGAGTATGAGCCTTCTGACCCTGTAATAGAGGCATTAAAGATAAACATAAAAGATTTGACCATGAAAGTTATAGAACTTGCTCCCAATATTCCATCGGAAGCAGGAAGCGTTATTCAGGGCGTTGAAAATCCTATTCTTCTCACCGATATGATTGCAGCCAATTTGAGGATCAGCGTAGAGGAAAAGATAGAGATTCTTGCGAAAATTGATTTGAAGGAGAGGATGAAGCTCGTTCTCAAGCATCTGAACAGAGAGTATGAGATATTGAAGATAAGCAAGGAGATCCAATCAAATGTTAAGGAGGAGATGGATAAAACCCAGAGGGAATACTATCTGAGAGAGCAGTTAAAAGCCATAAAAAAGGAACTCGGAGAGTATGACGAAAAAACTACGGAAATAGAAGAGCTGGAAAAAGCAATAAAAACGGCTGGCATGCCTCCTCATGTGGAAAAGGTGGCTTTGAAAGAACTTCAGAGGCTGGAAAAAATTCCCACACAATCTCCAGAATACATTGTTTCAAGAACATACCTTGACTGGTTAATTGAACTTCCCTGGTCAAAATCAACTGAGGATGAAATTGACCTTGATAAGGCAAAGAAGATTCTTGACGAAGACCACTACGACCTTGATAAGGTGAAAAAGAGAATAATTGAATACCTTGCGGTAAAAAAACTCAAAAAGGACATGAAAGGACCAATCCTTTGCTTTGTCGGTCCGCCTGGAGTTGGAAAAACCTCTCTCGGGAAATCAATTGCGAGGGCTCTGGGTAGAAAATTTGTTAGAATTTCCCTCGGTGGAATAAGGGATGAGGCGGAGATAAGGGGGCACAGAAGAACTTATGTGGGTGCCCTTCCAGGAAGGATAATACAGGGGATAAAAAAGGCTGGAACGAACAATCCGGTTTTTATGCTTGACGAGGTTGATAAAATAGGATTGGATTTTAGAGGAGATCCAGCCTCTGCCCTTCTGGAGGTTCTTGACCCAGAGCAGAATCATTCTTTCTCAGACCATTACCTTGAGGTGCCTTTTGACCTTTCAAAAGTTTTCTTCATCACGACTGCTAATATCCTTGATACCATTCCTCCTGCATTAAGAGACAGAATGGAGGTAATTGAGATTCCGGGCTACACACTTAATGAGAAGGTTCACATAGCTTTCAACCATATAATCCCGCAGCAGTTGAACGAACACGGGCTCACCTCCGAGCATGTAGAATTCACAAGGGAAGCTATTGAGGATATTGTTGAGTATTATACAAGAGAGGCGGGGGTGAGGAATCTCCAGAGGGAAATTGCAAACATCATGAGGTGGGTGGCAAAGGGTGTTGCAAGTGGTGATATAACAAAGAAGGTTATAACTCCTGAAAAAGTCAGGGAAATTCTGGGACCAGAGCAGTTTTTTAAAGAAGTGGCGGAAAGAACCCAGAAGCCCGGGGTAGCAACAGGTCTTGCATGGACCCCTACAGGAGGAGACATACTCTTTATAGAATGCACGAAGATGAGAGGAAAGGGGAACATAATTCTTACCGGACACCTTGGTGATGTGATGAAGGAGTCCGCACAGGCAGCATTAAGCTATGTAAAAGCCAATGCTTCAAAACTGAACATTGACGAGACTGTGTTTGAAAATACGGATGTTCACATACATGTCCCTGCAGGTGCTATTCCAAAAGATGGTCCATCTGCAGGAATTGCCATTTTGATTTCGCTCGTTTCACTTTTCAAAAACCAGCCTGTAAAAAGTGAACTGGCAATGACTGGTGAGATCACTTTGAGGGGAGCAGTCCTTCCTGTAGGTGGAATAAAAGAGAAGGTTCTCGCTGCAAAGAGGGCTGGGATTAAGGAGGTAATACTTCCTGAAAAGAATAAGAAGGATATGGAAGAAATTCCTGGCGATGGGAAAGAAGGGCTTCAATTCCATTTTGTTAATACTCTGGAAGAAGCAATAAACTTTGCTTTTACCCAATAGATTTTATATAGCAAAAGGGGAAAAAGTATTAAGGTGGAAAATGCTCAAAAATCAAAAAGGCAATGCGAAAACTTGACAAGAGAATTTTTTTAATTACAATAAAAAAACTTACAAGACGGAGATTGAAAAAATGCCGACCTTTAACCAGTTGGTAAGAAAAGGAAGAGAAAAGATAAGGAAAAAGAGCAAGTCTCCTGCTCTTCAAGGTTCACCATTTAAGAGAGGTGTGTGCTTGAGGGTTTTTACTACAACTCCCAAAAAACCAAATTCTGCATTGAGAAAAGTAGCAAGGGTTAGGTTATCTAACGGTATAGAAGTAACAGCATACATTCCAGGAGAGGGGCACAACCTTCAGGAACATTCAGTGGTTCTTGTCCGAGGAGGAAGGGTTAAGGACCTACCAGGAATTAAATACCATATTGTTCGTGGAGCCCTTGACAGTGGTGGAGTTGCTGAGAGGAAAAAATCAAGGTCAAAGTATGGAACAAAGAGGACTAAGTAATGGCGAGAAGAAAGAGAGCAGTTAGAAGAGAAGTTCCGCCAGATCCGGTTTATAAAAATCCGCTGGTAGAAAAACTGATAAACTATGTAATGTGGGATGGCAAAAAGACCCTGGCGAGAAAGATTGTTTATAAAGCATTTGAAGAAATAAAAAAGAAGGCAGGAAAAGACCCTATAGAGGTCTTTGAGAAGGCTATTGAGAATGTCAAACCAATTATGGAGGTTCGACCGAGGAGGGTTGGCGGCGCTACCTATCAGGTTCCAATGGAGGTTCGCCCGGAAAGGCAGATTTCTCTAACTTTTAGATGGATTGTGAATTTTGCAAGAGAAAGGTCAGAAAGGACTATGGTGGAAAGGCTGGCCAACGAAATTCTGGATGCGTATAACAACAGGGGAGGGTCTATAAAGAAAAAGGAAGATGTGCATAAGATGGCGGAAGCAAATAAGGCTTTCGCCCATTATCGCTGGTAGATAAACCAGTTTAAAAACGGAGAAATGGTAGAATGTTAGAGGAAAGAGATGGATTTACAATTTCATAGAAACATAGGAATAATGGCGCACATTGATGCCGGAAAGACGACTACCACCGAAAGAATACTCTATTATACAGGTATAACCCATAGAATAGGTGAGGTGGATGAAGGAACCGCTGTTATGGACTGGATGGAGCAGGAAAAAGAAAGGGGAATTACTATAACCTCTGCTACAACTACTTGTTTCTGGAAGAATCACAGGATAAATATCATTGATACCCCGGGTCATGTTGATTTTACAGTTGAAGTGGAGCGGTCATTGAGGGTTCTTGATGGAGTTATAGCAGTTTTCTGCGGGGTTGCTGGAGTTCAGCCACAATCGGAAACAGTGTGGAGGCAGGCTAATACTTATAAGGTTCCGAGGATTGCGTTTGTTAACAAAATGGACAGACTCGGAGCGAATTTTCCAAGGGTTATAAAAATGATGAAAGAGAGGCTTTCAATGGTTCCTATTCCTGTTCAGATTCCATACGGAAGCGGAGAGGATTTTAAGGGGGTTATAGACCTTATAGATATGTGCTTGTACATATACAAGGAGGAGTCTCTCGGAATTGAGTATGTGATTGAGAAAATCCCGGAAAATTATATGGAAGAGGCTAAATTCTGGAGAGAGAGAATGCTTGAGAGTATGGCGGAATGCGATGAAAAATTTATGGAGATTTATCTTTCTGATAATCAGATTGAAAGTTATGATATTATCCCGGTTTTGAGAGAGATAACAATAGGGCTTAAAGGATATCCTGTGCTTTGCGGTTCAGCATTTAAGAACAAGGGCATTCAACAACTTCTTGATGCAGTTGTAAACTATCTTCCATCCCCTCTTGATGTTCCTCCACCCGAAGGGACACATCCGACAACCGGGGAGAAAATCAGTGTAAAGGTAGATAACAATGCTCCATTGAGCGCCCTTGTTTTCAAAGTTATGACCGATCCATTTGTTGGTCAGCTTACTTATATAAGAGTTTATTCTGGAGTTATAAGCACCGGGAAAACTGTTTATAATCCACACAAAAATGTGAGGGAGAGAATAGGAAGAATTTTGAGAATGCATGCGAATAAGAGAGAAGAGATAGAGCGAATAGAAGCAGGTGATATTGGAGCGGTTGTCGGATTGAAAAATGCTGTAACAGGTGAAACGCTTTGCGAAGAAAATTTTCCCATAATATTTGAGTCAATGCACTTTCCAGAGCCTGTGGTGTCTGTTACTATTGAACCAAAAACCAAGGCAGATGAAAGTAAGCTTTCTACAGCCCTTCATAAGCTTGCAATTGAGGATCCAACCTTTAAGGTTAAGTTTGACAGTGAAACAAATCAAACAATAATTTCAGGAATGGGAGAACTTCACCTTGAAATAATTCTGGACAGGTTGAAAAGGGAGTTTAAGGTTGATGCTTCTGTTGGAAAACCACAGGTTGCCTATAAAGAGACAATTACCCAGAAAGGAGAGGGCGAAGGAAAATACATAAGGCAAACCGGTGGGAAGGGGCAATACGGGCATGTGGTTCTTGAAGTGGAACCTTTGAAAAGAGGAGAAGGATTCAAATTCGTAAACAAAATTGTGGGGGGGACTATTCCAAGAGAATTCATTCCTGCTATTGAAAAAGGGGTCAGGGAGACGATGGACCACGGGGTTTTAGCCGGCTATCCTGTAGTAGATATACTCGTTGTTTTGAAGGATGGTTCATATCATGAGGTAGATTCATCCGATATTGCTTTTAAAATAGCTGCGAATATGGCGATGAAAACTGCAATGAAAAAGGGAAATCCGATTCTCTTAGAGCCGTTTATGAAGATGGAGGTCGTAACACCAGAAGAATACCTGGGGAATGTAATAGGAGACCTCAATTCAAGAAGGGCAAAAATTATTTCTATTGATCGCGAGGGGAATGCATCTGTAATAAAAACTGTTGCTCCGCTGGCTAATCTTTTTGCTTACGCTACAGCGCTAAGGTCACTTACCCAGGGAAGAGGAATATATGTAATGGAGTTTTCCCACTATGCTGAAGTTCCACGCGAGGTTCTTATTCAGATGGGATTAAACGGAGGCTAAAGTTTATGAGAAAACTTGTAAAAAATTTTTTTATGGGTAATATAGAAAAACTATGGCAGAAGAACAGAGAATAAGAATAAAGTTGAAGGCTTTTGACCACAGGGTGCTGGATAAGTCTGTAGAGCAGATAGTGAACGCTGTGGTCAACAGTGGAGCGAAGGTTGTGGGACCGATTCCACTTCCCACGAAAATTATGAGGGTTACTGTTCTGCGGTCTCCCCATACAGATAAAAAATCGAGAGAGCAGTTTGAACAGAGGATTCATAAAAGGCTCATTGAAATAAGAGAACCTACTTCTCAGGTAGTTGATGCGCTTATGCAACTTGAGCTTTCAGCAGGAGTTCATGTGGAAATAAAAGTGCTGGAAGAGGGAGGTAAATGAAACCTTTTAAGGGAATAATAGGTAGAAAACTTGGAATGACGAGAATTTTTGATAAGGATGGTTCTATTATTCCTGTTACAGTTATATCGGTTCAACCCGGGGTGGTAATGGATATCAAGCGAAAAGATAGGGATGGGTATTCTGCAGTTAAAGTCGCCTTTGAACCAGTTAAACTGGAGAAGTTGATAAAACCTTTGAGAAAAGAATTTGAAAAGAAAAATTTCTCAGTGGGTTACAGAATAATTAAAGAGTTTAAAGTAGATTCTATAGAAGGTATAAATCCGGGCGACGAGGTGACCCTTGACATATTTAAGGAGGGGGATGAAGTAAAAATTTCAGGACTTTCAAAGGGAAGGGGATTTCAGGGAGTGATGAAGAGATTTGGGTTCAAAGGAGGACCTGATGCACATGGCTCAATGTTTCACAGAAGACCAGGGTCAGCAGGAGCTAATACAGACCCGGGTAGAGTTATTAAAGGCAAAAAGTTTCCAGGAAGAATGGGAAATAAGAGGGTGACCATAAGGAATTTAAAGGTTGTGGGTGTATTGAAGGAGAAGAATTACATCTATATAAAAGGTGGGGTGCCTGGAGCCCCAAACAGTATCGTGGAGATTTATAAGATATGAAGGTAAATTTTTACGGATACGACGGACAGATAAGGGGAGAAATAGAAATCCCGGACGAGATATTTTCTGCCGAGGTGAAAGAGCATCTCTTTTATTATGTTGTAAACTGGCAGATGGCAAAGAGAAGAACAGGGACGGCTTGCACAAAAACGAGAGGAGAGGTTTCAGGCGGAGGTGCGAAGCCGTGGCCACAGAAACACATGGGAAGAGCGAGGCAGGGTAGTATCAGGGCTCCCCACTGGCGTAAGGGCGGAGTTGTGTTTGGTCCAAAACCCAGGGATTACGAGTTTGATATCCCCAAAAAGGTTAGAAAGGAAGCAGTGAAGTCAGCCCTTTCTTACAGATTTAAGGCTGGAGAACTTACATTTGTCGAAGACTTTAAATTGCCAGAGATAAAGACAAAGAGGATTGTGAATTTTCTCAAAAACTTTAAGGTGAACAGTGGTTTGCTTCTTATACCGGAGAAGGACGAGTTCATTGAAATTTCAGCAAGAAATATCCCTGATTTTAAAGTCCTGCGGGTAGAAGGGCTAAATGTATATGATATATTGAAATATAGTCCTTTGTTTGTTAAAATTTCTTCCATTCCCTTAATACAAAGGAGGTTGAGTTGAAATGGATATATATTCTGTTATAATTAGACCAATAATAACCGAAAAGGCAACTTCTCTCAACTCAAAGTTGAATAAGGTTTCCTTTGAGGTGGCACTTGATGCCAATAAAAAAATGATAAAAGAGGCAGTGGAAAAAATTTTTAATGTGAAGGTGGAAAATGTGAGAACCGTAATCTGTCGCGGGAAGAAGAGGCTGAAATTTGGAAGGCTCCCGTTTACGAGTAAGAAGTTCAAAAAGGCGATTGTTACATTGAAGACTGGAAAACTGGATTTTTTGAAGTGAGATGGGAATAAAGAAGTATAAACCTACATCTCCTGGTGTCAGGTTTATGACAAGACTGGACTATAGTTTTCTTACAAAAAAGGAACCGGAGAAAAGTTTGATCGTCCCCCTTAAGAAGACAGGTGGAAGGAATGTTTACGGAAGAATTACCAGCAGATTCAGGGGAGGTGGACATAAAAGGTTTTATAGACTTGTTGATTTTAAGAGGGACAAGTTTGATATTCCCGGGAAGGTTGTCGCCCTTGAGTATGACCCTAACAGAACGGTAAACCTTGCTCTTGTAGTATATAAGGATGGAGAAAAAAGATACATAATAGCCCCTGATGGTTTAAAAGTTGGCGATACCGTAATTTCTTCATTAAATGGGGGTGAGATAAAAGTTGGAAATGCTTTTCCTTTAATGAAAATTCCAGAAGGAACTCTTGTTCATAATGTAGAACTTTATCCGGGCAGAGGCGGGCAGATTGCGAGGAGCGCAGGCGCCTATGCTCAAATTATGGCAAAGGAAGGCTCAATGGTTCTTCTGAAACTTCCCTCTGGGGAGATGAGATATTTTCATGGAAACTGTATGGCAACAGTGGGTCAGGCAGGAAACCTTGACCATGAAAATATAACTATAGGAAAAGCAGGTAGAAGTAGATGGCTCGGATGGCGGCCACATAATAGAGGAGTATCAATGAATCCCTGTGACCATCCTCACGGAGGAGGCGAGGGAAAAGCCGGACAGGGAAACCCTCATCCTGTTTCTCCGTGGGGTTTGCTGACCAAGGGATATAAAACGAGAAGAAAGAAAAAGCCTTCCGATAAATTTATACTCAAGAGGAGAAAATAATGGCCAGGTCCTTGAAAAAAGGTCCTTATGTTGACCCAAAACTTATGAAAAAAATTCAGAAGCTGCAGGAATCCGGGGAGAGGAAGGTAATAAAGACATGGTCTAGACGCTCAACAATTGTTCCAGAGATGGTTGGTTGGACCTTCGCAGTTCATAATGGGATGAAGTTTATTCCGGTATATGTAACAGAAAACATGGTGGGTCATAAACTGGGTGAGTTTTCACCAACAAGAACTTTCAGGCAGCATTCCGGCGATAGAAAGGCTGAGAGGACTAAAAAGGGTAAGAAGGAATAATGGAAGTAAGGGCAGTTTGTAAATATGTTAGAATGTCGCCCTATAAAATCAGAAGGGTGGCAGACCTTATAAGGGGAAAAGGGGTGGAGGAGGCTGAAGCCATACTCAATTTGAGAATTGGAAAAGCGCCTTCGATTCTTAAAAAGGTTTTACAATCTGCAGTTTATAATGCACGCCAGAAGGGAGATGTCAATTTGAGCAATTTTTACATAAAAAAACTTCTTGTGGATCAGGGACCATTTATGAAGAGGATAAGACCAATGGCAAGGAGAAGGGCAGGACTTATAAGGAAAAGGTTTGCTCATATAACTCTTATTCTTGACGAGAGTGTTTAGATGGGACAGAAAGTTTCGCCAATAGGATTCAGGGTAGGAATAACGAAAGCGTGGCATTCAGACTGGGTTGCATTTAAAGAGTTCCCAAAATTTCTTTACGAGGATATTAAAATCAGAGAACTTATAAAGAAGAGATACATGCTCGGGACAATATCAAGGATAAAGATAGAGAGGGCAATAAACAGAATAAATATAACAATATATACTGCCCGTCCAGCAGTGGTGATCGGACGAAGAGGTCAGGAGATAGAGGCTTTGAAAAAGGAACTTTCTCAATATTCTGATGGTAAAGAGATCATGGTGGATGTGCAGGAAATAAAGAAGCCAGAACTGGATGCCCAGTTAGTGGCTGAAAATGTGGCTTTTCAAATTGAGAAAAGGGTTTCTTACAGAAGGGCAATGAAGCGGGCTGTTTCATCTGCGATAAAATTCGGAGCCGGTGGGATAAAAATTTCATGTGCTGGTAGGTTGGCAGGTGCAGAAATAGCAAGGAGAGAGTGGTATAGGGAAGGAAGAGTGCCTCTTCATACAATCAGAGCAAATATAGATTACGGGTTTGCCGAGGCTTTTACGAAGATGGGGATGATAGGTGTGAAAGTCTGGATTTATAAGGGCGAAAGTTTTGAAAAAGAACTTCTTTATTGAGAGGTAAGAGATGCTTCTTCAACCGAAGAAAACTAAATACAGAAAACAGCAGAAAGGAAGGGTTAAGGGGGAAGCCACATCAGGGAACACACTCGCTTTTGGAGATTACGGATTACAGGCTCTGAAAGGAGGCTGGCTTACTGCAAGACAACTGGAAGCCGGGAGGGTTGCTATTGTAAGAACTGCTAAGAAAGGTGTTAAAATGTGGCTAAGGGTTTTTCCCGATAAGCCCATTACCAAAAAACCTCTTGAGACGAGAATGGGGAAGGGGAAGGGGAATGTCGAAGGATATGTCGCCGTTGTAAAGCGCGGAAAAATTATTTACGAACTTACAAATGTTCCAGAAGAAGTTGCAATAGAAAGCCTGAGGTTTGCCAGCCAGAAGCTTCCAATTCCAACGAGAATAGTTAAAAGGACGGAGATAATATAATGGAAGCGAAGGAATTGAGAGAGATGAGCGTTGACGAATTAAAAGCAAAGCTGGAGGAATTAAGAAAAGAATATCTTAACAGAAGATTCCAGAAAGCCATTTCTCAATCCGGTGGGGCTTATGATTTTAAAAACATAAGGAGAGATATAGCAAGAGTGCTTACTGTCCTGAGAGAAAAGGGAGTGAAACTATGAAAAGAGCAAAGCGATTTGTGGGCGTTGTGCTTAGCGACAAGATGGATAAGACAGTTGTTGTTGGTGTAACAAGAATTTTTCAGCATCCAAAATATAAAAAATATATAAAGAAGGTTAAAAAATTTAAAGCCCACGATGAAGAGAATAGATGTAGAGTGGGAGATGTTGTAGAGATTGTGGAGACCCGTCCAATTAGCAAGGAAAAGAGATTCGTGGTCCTGAGAAAAGTAAAAGAGGGAATTCATAAAGTGGAAGAGGAGACAACAAATGATACAGCCGCACACAATACTTGAAGCAGCAGATAATTCGGGAGCCAAGAAACTGTATTGTATCAAAGTGCTTGGGGGAACGAGAAGAAGATATGCTACAGTGGGAGATATTATAGTTGTATCTGTTAAAGAGGCTATTCCCCATTCAAAGGTGAAGAAGGGAGATGTGATGAAGGCTGTAGTTGTTAGGACAAAAAAAGAAATAGCAAGACCAGATGGAACATACATTAGATTTGATTCAAATGCTGCGGTTCTTATAAATCAATACCTGGAGCCCATAGGGACGAGGGTTTTTGGACCGGTGGCAAAGGAATTGAGGGCTAAAAAGTTCATGAAAATTGTGTCGCTTGCACCAGAGGTATTATGAAAATGAGAGGATTAAGCATAAAGAAGGGTGATATAGTGCAGGTAATGAGGGGTAGGGAGAGGGGAAAAAGGGGAAAGGTTCTTTCTGTAATATCAAAAAAGATGAAAGCAGTGGTGGAAAAAGTAAATATGGTAAAGAGACATGTGAGGCCTTCTCAAAAATATCCTACGGGAGGTATAATTGAGAAGGAAGCTCCCCTTCACATTTCGGTTTTGAAGGTGGTTTGCCCCAAGTGTGATAAGCCCGTGAGAGTTGGCAGGAAATTTCTTTCAGATGGGTCAAAGGTTCGTTACTGTAAGAAGTGTGGCGAGGTGATAGAGAGATGAAGCCGAGACTTCAGGAGAAATATGAAAAGGAGATAATTCCGAGAATTATGAAAGAACTTGGATATAAAAATCCCCTACAGGTTCCGAGAATAGCAAAAGTGGTAATAAATATGGGTGTGGGAGAGGCTAAGGATGAAATTAAACATCTTGAACTTGCCATGAGTGAACTTGCTCAAATTACAGGTCAGAAACCTGTTATAAGAAGAGCAAAAAAAGCCATATCAAACTTTAAACTAAAAAAGAATGCTCCGATAGGTTGTATGGTGACACTCAGAAAAGATAGAATGTATGAGTTTCTGGATAGATTTATAAATATAGCA
>Ga0078972_1009314_pt1 | contig 19506 bp, 16 predicted proteins | sample YelNatPaOPGAMG01_FD_67568 | JGI IMG/M metagenome (GOLD analysis project Ga0078972, IMG submission 67568) | Hot spring thermophilic microbial communities from Obsidian Pool, Yellowstone National Park, USA - OP-RAMG-01 (SPADES assembly) (version 2) | ecosystem: Environmental > Aquatic > Thermal...
AATATTTTGCCCTTTCAATTGTCTGCGCCCCCAATATTTGGTTTAATTCTGAAGTTAAAATATCTTTGCGTAAAGATATTGTGTCTCCATTTGCATCAATATTTAATATGCCCTCTTGATCATTCTTATGCCTGGTTATAATATCTTTTAATATTAATATTTTGTTTTTTATAAAATTTATATCGTCGCCAACATAAATTTCAGATAAAATCTCAATAAATTTTTCTTTATTTAATATTACAGCATCATAAGTAAGTGGAATTGCTTTTAAATTTTCTAATGTTAATTGTATAGCATTATTTACATTTTTCATTTTTTCACTCATTTTAAAATCACCATTTATATTTTATAAATATAAAAATTTATTAAAATCAATTTGTAAAATCCTTATTTTCCCTCTTATCCATTATTATCCACGCTTTCAATCATATAAAACAATTTATAATCTATAAACTTTTTTTCAGTATAACATTTGAAATATCATTTTACAACCTGAAAATCGTGATTGGGGCAATTTCTCAGTAATGGGAGGTGATAATAAAAATTGAAAATACCTCTTAATCTCCTTTTAGAAAAGTGAGAGATAAAAATGAAAGATTTTTTAATTCCCCTCTTTTTTAAATCTGTCCCTTACCCACATCTTTCATTTTATAATTAAAAAGCAGGTGTATCCTGATTTTTGAGGGAAAATACGGGCAATATGTATTATATTGCCAACCACTATTTATCATTTTAGCGCCTGCTTAATCCTGATAACCGGGGCTTTGCGTAAGCCAGGGAAATTAATAACCAGAAATGTAATGATTGAATTTAATTTAAACCGTCTTTTACGAAAAATAAAGCAGTATGCCTGCTTTTACAAACTTATTTGTAATAGATAAAATTGGATAAAGATTAAATATAAAGAAGAAATCAGCTGTTTATTCCATATTTTTTCATCTTTACTTTTAATGTATTTCTATTTATTCCAAGCAATCTTGCTGCTTTTAATTTATTATTTCCTGTTTTTATAAGTATCTTTTCAATAATCGCTTTTTCAAATACAGAAATTATGTCATCAAATAAATTCATAGAATTTCTTCTGGTATTTAGTAAACTTTCCACATAATTATCCAAATCGAATCCTTTTTTATTATTATTTTTATTATTTTTTACATTATCTGAAATCAAACTAACATCTATTATACTTGTCTGTGCCATAATAACAGCACGCTCTAACGTGTTTTCAAGTTCTCTTATATTTCCAGGCCAGTCATAATTCATAAATATTTCTTCCACTTCTTTATTTATACCTATAATTTTTTTATTATAAATTTCAGCATATCTTTTTACAAAAAAATCTATGAGTAAAGGCAAATCGTCTTTTCTTTCCCGCAAAGGCGGCAGCCACAGATTTATTACATTTAATCTGTAATACAAATCAGTTCTGAACTTTCCTGCAGTAATTAATTCTTCTAAATTTCTATTTGTTGCCGCCACAATTCTGACATCAACTTTTATTGTTTTTTCACCACCTAATGGCTCTATTTCTTTTTCCTGAATTGCTCTTAATAATTTTGATTGCAAATGCAAATCCATTTCACCAATTTCATCCAAAAACAATGTCCCGCCATCTGCCAGTTCAAACTTGCCTTTTTTATTTTGTACAGCACCGGTAAACGCTCCTTTATAATATCCAAAAAGTTCTGATTCTAATAAATTTTCTGGTATAGCTGCACAGTTTATACTTATAAATTTTTTTTCCCTTCTTTCACTTAAAAAATGTATAATTTTTGCTATTAGTTCTTTTCCTGTTCCTGTTTCTCCTGTTATCAAAACAGGAGCAGTTGTATTTGAAATCATTTTTACCTGTTCTAAAACTTTACGAAATTTTTCATTTTTACCTATTATGTTTTTAAAATTATATTGTTCTTTTAATTCTTTTCTTAATTCTATATTTTCTTCTAATAGTTTTTTTGTTTCACTTTCCATTCTTTGATAATTTCGGACTTTATATGCTAACAAAGAAGCCAATAAAGTAATAGTATTTATATTATCTTCAAATTCCTCTTTATTTTCAAATTTTCTTTCAACGGCAAGAACACCTAAAATATCATTTCCTGCTTTTATTGGTGAGGCAATAAATGAAATTTTATCAGGACCTCTTTTGATTTTTAATTTATTTAAAAACATTTCTTCTTTTGAAATATCTTCTACTGCTATTGTTTGTCCTTTTAAAACAACATTTCCTATTATCCCTTCTCCAACCCTGTATTTACCATTTTTTATTGATTCTTCACTGATTTTATATGCACATTTAATAAATAATGAAGACGGATTTTCGTTTTCAACAAAAACAAGCATACCACGTAAGATATTCATTTTTTCATTTAATATGTCCATTAGATTATTAAAAACATTTGTTAAATCATCTTCTTTTTCTATTAAATTAAATGCATCCAGTAATATATCCTGTGAATTTATTTTTAATTGTAATTTTTCCTGAATTATATCTTTTTTTATGATTTGAGCTGCAAGTTCAGCAACCATTATTAAAAGTTCCATATCATCTTCTGTAAATGCATTTTCTTTATCTGAATCAACACTTATAACACCAATTAATTCATCTTCTGTTTTTATTGGAACAGCAAGCTCTGATAACAGGTCATCTCTTATTTTTACGTACTGAGGGTCCTTCAAAGCATTATTTACAAGTTTTGGCTGACCTGTTTGTGCAACCCAGCCGGTTATACCTTGTCCGACTTTTAATTTTGTATTATTTACTATGTTTTCATCAAGCCCCTTAAAAGCCAGTATATCAAGTACTTTTTCTTCCTTATTTATAAGCATCACACTTCCTGTGTTTGCGCCTGTTAATTCAATACATCTTTCCAAAATTAATTCAAGTAATTCTGTCATTGAATGACTTTTATTCATTTCAATAGAAATATAATGAACTAATTTTAATTTTTTTATTTTATTACTGATTTCATTACCTGTTTCTTTCATTTTTTTCTCCTGATTAAATTATGACCATTATTATACAATATTTCATCCATAATTACAATATAATTTTTTTGTGTATAATTATTAATCATAAATTTATATAAATGGTTAATTTTTAATCAGTTTTAAATATAAAATAATAATATTTTATTATAATTTTATATGGCATATTATTTGCTTTATATTTATAATAAATTATCAAAAAGTGGAAAGGAGAATAGAAATGGAAAAAAAGTTAAGTATTAAAAATGTATTTGGCTTTAATGTTTTCAGTAAAAAGGAAATGAAAAAGCGTTTGCCAAAAGAAATTTATGCAAAACTACTTAAAACAATTGACAATGGCGAACCATTAACATTGGATGTTGCCAATGTTGTTGCAGAAGAAATGAAAAACTGGGCAATTGAAAAAGGAGCAACGCATTACACTCACTGGTTTCAGCCTTTAACCGGGTCAACTGCAGAAAAACATGATGCATTTTTGACACCAGATGGTCAGGGTGGTGCAATTCTCGAATTTTCTGGGAAACATTTAATAAAAGGTGAACCGGATGCCTCATCATTTCCATCGGGTGGACTTCGTTCTACATTTGAAGCCCGTGGCTATACTGCATGGGACTGCACAACTCCTGCTTTTTTAAAAGAAGATGCACAGGGTGCTGTAACTTTATGCATACCTACTGTTTTTTATTCTTATACAGGCGAAGCACTTGATAAAAAAATTCCATTACTCCGCTCAATTGACGCAATATCAGAACAAGCGGTTCGTTTATTAAAAGCACTTGGTAACAAAAAAGTAAAAAGAGTCATACCAACAGTAGGACCTGAACAGGAGTATTTTTTAATTGAAAAAGAATTTTATTTAAAACGTCTGGATCTTATGTTATGTGGCAGAACTTTATTTGGTGCACCACCACCAAAAGGCCAGGAACTGGAAGATCATTATTTTGGTCCAATAAAAGATAGAGTAATAAAATTTATGTCAGAACTGGATACTGAATTATGGAAAGTAGGCATTGCAGCAAAAACAAGACACAATGAGGTCTCACCTGCTCAATTTGAGATTGCACCATATTTCAGTTATGTAAATATCGGAACAGACCACAATCAACTTTTAATGGAAATAATTCAAAAAGTTGCTTTAAGAAATGGCCTTGTCTGTCTTTTACATGAAAAACCATTTGCAGGTGTCAATGGTTCCGGCAAACATAACAACTGGTCGCTTGTAACTGATTATGGTGAAAATTTACTTGACCCAGGAAATACTCCACACCAAAATTTACAATTTTTGCTTTTCTTGATTTCTCTTATTAAATCAATTGATAGACATCAGGATATTTTAAGGGCATCCTGCGCAACCTCTGGCAATGACCATCGCCTTGGTGCAAATGAAGCACCACCTGCGATAATTTCAATATTTTTAGGCGATGAGTTAACTGAGTTACTTGAAAAAATTGCAAAAGGAGAAAAATTTCAGGTAAAGGATAAAGTTTTCTTAAAAGTAGGAGTTGATTCACTCCCCGCCATACCAAAAGATAACACAGACAGAAACAGGACTTCTCCATTTGCATTTACAGGAAATAAATTTGAATTCAGAATGGTTGGCTCATCTATGTCAATTGCTGGCCCAAATTTAGTTTTAAATACTATTGTTGCAGAAGCCCTTGATGAAATAGCAACACGTATTGAAAAAGCAAAAGATATAAACAAAGAAACAACAGAAATTATTATAGAAGTTATGGAAAAGCATGCACGAATAATTTTTAATGGTAACAATTATTCAGAAGAATGGGTAAAAGAAGCAGAAAAACGCGGGCTGTTGAATATTAAAAACACAGTTGATGCACATAAATCAATGATAACCACAAAGTCAGAAAAATTATTTGAGAAATATAAAGTCCTGTCAAAAGAAGAATTACATTCAAGATTTGAAATATATATTGAACAATATGCAAAACAAATTGCAATTGAAGCAAAAACAGCAATAAAAATGGTAAAAAGACAATATCTACCTGCTGTTGTGAAATATATGAATATTTTATCTGATACTATTGTTAATATGAACAATTGCAATGTAAAATCTGATGCCACAAAAGAATTACTATCAAGTATTGCTTCTCTTTTTGATTCTGCAAATGTCAAATTGCAAAAATTAGAAGATGCTCTATCAGACGCATTAGTAATATCTGACACAATAGAAAAAGCAGAAAATTTCAGAGACAATGTGTTTACAAAATTAAAGGACTTAAGAACAGATATAGATAAATTGGAAACTCTTATTCCTTCTGATATCTGGCCAACGCCTACTTATGCTGATATGCTTTATAAATTATAGGTACGTTTAGTTCTCTCTTCCACTTTTAATTACGTACCTCTTGCCCTATAACAGCGATGTTATAGGGCTTTTTTATTTATATTATTTTATTCTTTGCTGATTATTTTTTAACCAAAAAATTTTAAATAATTCTATTTTTCCCATATAAACTAACTGGCATAACTATTGCTAAATAATAATTCAAATAATTTCAAAGAAAGGAGATAAAAAATGAAAAAGAAAAAATTTTTAATCGCAGTAGTTTTGGCAGTTTTTATTTTTGGTTTTGCCTATGCTTCAGATTTTAATTTTGATGTGTCTGTTTCAGCAGTAACCAGGTATGTATGGAGAGGTCAATTACTTTATGACAAATTTTGCTTACAGCCGAATTTGAATTTTTATCTTAAAAATTTTACATTGAATTATTGGGGTTCTTTTCCGATTGAACAAAATGCTTACATCGAATCTGATTTTTCATTTATTGCAAGTGAAAAAATTCCTTACCTTGATTTTGTAAATATTTCTGCCGGGTTTATTATCTATACCTTTCCAAACAATGCTTCTGATTTAAAAAATACATTAGAAATATTTGGAGCAATTAATTTGAATACTTTTTTAGCACCATATGTAAAATTATTTTATGATTCTGTTCTTGGTAAAGGTTATTACCTTGAAACAGGTATTTCAAACAATTTAGCAATCAATGATAATATACAGTTTAATTTGTATGCAAACGCTGGGTATAACTTTAATCAATGGGCATACGACCCGTCTTTTACCACTTTAAATGTAACAGAAGAGTTTGTCTATACTTTGAATAATATTTCTTTGATACTATCAGCAACGCAGTTGCTATCTTTGAACACCCAGTATAATACCGACTATTTTTTCATGTTAGGTTTAAAATATTCTAATTAAAAGGAGGTTCACTATGAAAAAGTTACTGTTTTTTTTAAGCACTATGGTTTTATGTTTTAGTTCTGGTCTTTTTGCAATAGAAGAAATTACAGGAAAAATCAATAGCGGAGATACTGCATGGGTTTTAATCTCTACTGCCCTTGTTATGCTTATGACTCCCGGTCTTGCATTTTTTTACGGTGGTATGGTTAGAAAAAAGAATATTTTAAGTATTTTAATGCAATGTTTTACAATGATTGCTTTGATTAGTATTCACTGGGTTTTGCTTGGCTATTCTTTATCTTTTTCAAATGGTAATAAATTTTTAGGTTCTCTTAACTGGCTTGGATTAAAGAATATTGGACTTGGTTCGGGACCATATTCTGACACGATTCCGCATCTGATTTTTGTAATGTTCCAGGGGATGTTTGCCATAATTACACCGGCACTTATGATTGGAACATTTATTGAAAGAATGAAATATAAATTTTTTATATTGTTTTCTTTATTATGGGCAACTTTTATTTATGCCCCTGTGTGCCACTGGGTATGGGCAAAAGACGGCTGGCTTGCTTCTTTAGGGGCTCTTGATTTTGCCGGCGGAACAGTTGTTCATATAAATGCCGGTTTTAGCGCTCTTGCAATTGCAATTTTACTTGGACAGCGGAAAAATACCACTTTAGGTCCTACTCCGCATAATCTTACTTACACTTTACTCGGCACCGCGCTATTATGGTTTGGCTGGTTTGGATTTAACGCCGGATCTGCACTTGCTGCAAATTCTCTTGCAGCAAATGCGTTTTTAGTAACAAATACAGCAGCAGCGACAGCGGCTATCAGTTGGATAATTGTTGAATGGATATTTAATGGAAAACCAACAACTCTTGGAATGGCAACCGGTGCTGTTGCAGGGCTTGTTGCTATTACTCCTGCTTCTGGTTTTGTAGACGTCATTGGCTCTATAATCATAGGCGCCCTTGTAAGTCCAATTTGCTTTTTTATGATTTCTTTTGTTAAAAACATATTCAAATATGATGATTCCCTGGATGTATTTGGAGTGCATGGAATTGGTGGTGTCGTTGGTGCTTTATTAACCGGAATTTTTGCAAACCCTGCAATAAACGAAGCAGGAAAAGGCATGCTTTTTGGTAATCCCGGGCAATTTGGAATTCAGTTTATTTCAGTTATTTCTGTTATTGCTTATTCTTTCATTGGCACAATAATTATATTCAAATTATTAAACTTATTTATTCGCGCCCGTGTAACAGATAAAGAAGAAGCAATAGGACTTGATTTAACCGAACATAATGAAAGAGCATATACTTTAGTTGATTAAAAAAGGAGGTGCAAAGATGAAACTCATAATTGCCATAATTCAACCCCATATGCTTGAAAATGTTAAAAAAGAACTTTACAGCAGAGATGTAAATTTATTAAGTGTCAGTGAAGTAATTGGTCATGGAAGACAAAAAGGAATTAATGAAATGTATCGTGGGCATAAAGAAACAGGAAATATGTTAAGAAAAATCCGGCTTGAAATTGCTGTTAATGATAATTTTGTCAAACCAACAGTTGATGCAATTTTACAGGGCGCAAGAACAGGTGAAATTGGTGATGGAAAAATATTCATTTTGCCATTGGAAGAATGTATTAGAATAAGAACTGGTGAAACAGGAAAAGAAGCAATCGGATAATCACAAAAAGGGCGTTTTGATATAAAGCGCCCTTTTTATTTTATTCAAAATTTAAATGAAATTTTTATTTTATTAGATATAATATATTTATGATTATTTTGTATTTAACAAAACAAAACAGAAACAGCATTTATTCATTACTTGGGATACTTGAAACTTATAATTATTTTATTACCAAAGATATTATTATTTTTGAAAAATTAAATAATTTAACAATAAAACATAATGAAAAACATTTTTTCTTTTTTTCTTTTTGCACCCAGGATGCAAAAAACCATTATTCAATTTTACAGAAATTAAAAAATATCTGCAAAAAAAGCATTTTTGTATGCGGTGGACCACATCCATCTGCAAAACCACAGGAATGTTTAAATAATGGTTTTAATATTGTAGTAAAAGGCGAAGCAGAAAATATTATTGATGAAATTTTAAAAATAAATGAATTCCCTAAAATAATTGAATCAAAAAATAAAGTTACCTTAGATAATTATCCTCCCTATCCATTAAAAGACCCGCATTATTCTTTATACTTAGAAATAACACGGGGATGCCCTTATAATTGCTATTTCTGTCAGACAACCAAAATTTTTGGTGCAAAACCAGGCCACAGAAGCATTGAAAACATACTTAAATACTGCGAAATTTTAATTAAAAACAATCTAACTGATTTACGGTTTGTAACGCCAAATGCCTTTTCTTATGGCTCGGAAGATGGAATAAAATTAAACTTTACTCAATTAGAAAAATTATTATTTTCTTTGCATAAATTAACATATAAAAAAGGACGGATATTTTTTGGTTCTTTTCCATCAGAGGTAAGACCTGAATTTGTAAATGATGATACTTTAGGTCTTATAAAAAAGTATTGCAGTAATAAAAAAATAATAATAGGCGCCCAGTCCGGTTCTGATATTATCTTAGAAAAATTACACAGGAAACATACAGTAAAAGAAGTATTTAATGCTGTTGAAATTGCAAAAAAACATCAAATAAAAGTTGATATTGATATTATCTCCGGTTTCCCATTTGAAACCAAAAAAGATATTTTAGATACAATTAAATTCTGTGAAAAATTAATTAATACTGGATGCAGAATTCATTTTCACAAATTTATGCCTTTGCCCGGCACTCAATTTGAAAATTTAAAATCCGCTGAACTTTTTCCAGAAATGAAAAATTTTATGAATAAATGGATTGGCAAAGGATTGGTTTATGGGAAATTATAAAAAATTTCTATATTTCCAAAAATCACCCTTTTTTGCTATTTTTGGAAATACAACAAATAATAAAATTATTACATTGGTAATAAAATATTAAAAGTTGTTCCTTTACCAACACCTTCTGACTCTGCCCATATTAAGCCATTATGCTGTTTTACTATTTCCTGCGCAATATACAAACCAAGCCCCATACCACCATGTTTTCTGGTATCAATTTTTTCAACCTGATAAAACATATTAAATATATTTTTCAAATTTTCCTTTTCAATACCTGGGCCATAATCTTTTATACTTATTAATACATTTTTTTCATTTTTAATATCATAAATTTTTAAATCATCCGGTATCTTTATTTCTTTATCTGATATTATTTGTAATTTAATTTTTATTTTACCATTATTTTCTGAAAATTTTATTGCATTATGAATTATATTTGTTATAACCTGCGACAATCTGTTATAATCGCCTGATATTATTACATTATCAAATAAGAATTCTTTAATAATTTTCATTCTTTTTAAATCAGCCAAAACCATCATTTCAGTTAAAACATTATTTATAAGTTCTATTAAATTTATTTTTTGTTTTTCAACAGTAAATTTACCTGTTTCTATTTTTGAAATATCAAGAAGTTCATTTATTAGATTAAGCAAACGTACTGAATTTTTTTCTATGGTTTTTAAAAAATCAAGTTGTTCTGGACTTAATTTACCCACATCCCCTTTTAATAAAACTTTTAAATACGCAAGAATTGATGTCATTGGTGTTCTTAATTCATGCGAAATCATTGAAATAAAATCTGATTTTATCTTGTTTAACTTTTTTAATTGCTCTAAACTTTCTTCTAATTCTTGTTCTAACCAGTTTCTATTCCATCTTTCAAAAACCAAAGTTACAACATCAGAAACAGATGCAACAAAATCTTTTTCATACTGTTGCCATATATTTTCACTTTCTCTAAAAAAACAGATAATACCAAGCACATCTCCCTCAAATCTCACAGGCGACATTATTACATTCAGATTTTCTTTGCTATCTTTAAGAAATGAAAAAATACTTTTTATTTCGTTATCGCTGTCAATTTTAAAAATCCTGTTTTCAATATTTTTTTCTATTGATTCACTGTATTTAATCTTTAAATCAGCGTCCATATCACCAATAAAACCACGTGGTATTAAATATTTTTTATCATCAGTTATTTCCCAGAAACCGCCAATTTTGGAGTTTAAAATTATTGCTGCCATTTCTATTATTGTTTCTATAACAGATTCATAATCCTGTTTTACTTTTGTGCTCAACTTAGCCATTGATACAAGTGCTTTTCTCTGATTTTCTATTTTTTTTGCCTGTTCTTTTGCTTCTTGCAATTTCCTCTTTCCTTCTGTTATATCCCTTATAAAAACAATTCTTGCTGGTTTATTTCTATAAGTAATTTCTTTTGTATTTAATAATACATCTATTTTTTCACCATCCTTTCTAACCCCTTTTATTTCATAATATCCTTGATATTTTTGATTTATTTTTTCTTTAACAATATTTTTATACTCTTCATCAATAAAATTAAAAAGATTATATTCTGCTATTTCTTCTTTTCTTAAACCAATTATATTTAATGCCGCCTCATTTATAACAATCGCTTGGCCTTCTCTGTGGATAATAAATCCATCAGTGGAATTATTAAAAAAAATCTCATAATTTAATAAATCTTCTTTTAATTTATTTATTATTTCCTGTGTATTATCATTTTTATCCATTTTCACTCCTGTTTTACAAGCCACTCAAGTGCATCTTCTAATTTATCACAAACGTAAAAATTTCTACCAGCAAATTTAGAAACTGCATTTAATATTATTTTTTTAACTCCACCAATTCCTATAACCGCAGCTGCTTTTACATAGGGTTTATTTTGTAGGACAATTTCTTTTAAATCATAGGTTGCTTTTGGTGTGACTTCACAATTTTCAAAATTTATAACTATAAGCAAAGAATTCTCAGGAAAGGTAAAAATAATTTTTTGCTGTTCTTGCATTATTTTGTATGCTTCTTCCATCTTTGCATTTGAAACATCTGTGTATAAAATCTTTTTACCTTTGTATTCTATAAATCTTATGCGTTCCATTTTTTTATTTTTTCAGTTTAATTATTTCATCTTTTATTTCATTAATTACTTCTTTATTATAAATTTCTTTCTTATCTCCCTTTTTTATTGAAATAACATAAAAAACTTTTCCGCCATTTCTTGAAAAATTCAATTGAAATCTATTTGTTGCACTATTCAAAATCCATTCTTTAGCCAATCAGCACCTCTTTTTTTATTTTAATAAAATTATTTTTATATTTAAAATCATATTCAGCAACATTTGCAAAATTTAATTTTATTAACTCTTTATTTATAAAAATTTTATTTTTTAAAAATAAATAAGCGGGTACAATTTTATCTTTAATTTTATATTTTTCATCAAATTTTAAATAAACTTGTTTTCCAACAATAAAATTATCATAATATTTCATTAAATCCCCAACTTTTCTATTATTTATTTTCATCCCTAATAATTTAACAATTAAGCCGGTATTTAATTCAATTGTATCTGGACTTAAAATTTTTATAATTTTATATAATCTTTCCTTTGAAAAGTTAAATTTATTTGGTTCTATCATTGGTTTTATATCTTGTATTCCTGGTTTATATTTATCAATAAATTTTATTTGTGCATCTTTTTCTCTTTCTATTATTTGTATTTCATTTTCATTTAATAATGTATTAAGCCCTATTTTTTCTTTTATAATAGGAATAAATTTTTCATTAATTTCATATCCTATGGCATTTCTGTTTAAATTTAATGCTGCTTTAATAGTTGTTCCGCTTCCTAAAAAAGGATCCAGAACTATATCATCAACAAATGAAAACATTTTTATAAGACGTTTTGGCAATTCCTCGGGAAACATTGCCTCATGTTCTATTTGTTTTTCCCCATTAAAATTCCAGTGCCCTGAAAAATATTCCTTCCATTCTTCTTTTGTTAATTTCGACTTTTCTTTTTTTGTTTTATCATAATTATTTTTCCCCGGCTTTTTAAATATAAGTATAAATTCATAATCAATTTCTATTAATCCATTAGGCGGATAAGGATAGGACCCCATAATATTGGCACCCCCTGTTGTATTCATAGTTGTTTTTTTCTTCCAAATTATTGCTCCCATATAATCAAAACCAATTTGTTCGCATTGCGATATTATTTCAGAATGTAGTGGTGCAACTTTATATCTGCCATATATAATACTTCTTAAAAATTGGTCCCCCACATTAATACACAATCTATTTCCATGTTTTAAAACTCTAAAACTCTCCTGCCAAACAATATATAAACTCTTTAAATATTCATGAAGTGTTTGCCCATAACCGATTTGCCCTTCTATTTTATAATTTTTTATATGCCAGTAAGGTGGGGATGTTATAATTAAATCAATTGAATTATTTTCTATTTCAATCATATTTCTGCTGTCGCCTATTATTACTTTTGCTTTTCCCATATTAACCTCAAGTTAGGATTTTTTATATTATATAATATATCCTGCTAAAATAAAATAAGAAATATTGCTAAAACTGCAGTTGCTATTTTTTAATGTGATTTTTCAAAAAACTTAATTATCATTTAAAAAATTTAGATGCTGATACAATGTAAAAATTTTTATCTATTACTTTTAAAACATTTTCCTTTTTTATAATTTGAATAAACGGGATTTGTCCAAGATGTCTTGAATGTAAATAATGATGATTTTCTATTTCTGTTGATTGTAATTTTGCCTCACATAAAAAAAATGGCTTTGAATTTTTAATTATTAAAAAGTCGGTTTCTTTTTTATCCCGTGTTCTTATAAAAAATAATTCAAATTTATCATTCGTAATTTCATTCCATAATTCAATCCTTGTTTTTAATTCATGGGCTACAAAATTTTCAAATTTTGCAGCTTCATCAGGTATTAAAGAAAAATCATATAAATAAATCTTTTTTTCTTTTTTAATTAATCTTTTTAAATTTTTCTTATAGGGTTGTATTTCAAAAATTACAAAGGTTAAAAATAAGTATTTTAAGTAATTAACGACTGTATTGAAATTTAGTTCAAGATCCTTTTTTAATGAATTTATTGATAATGGAGAACCTATTTTTGATGGTAATAAATATGTTAGGTCTTCTAATTTTCTTATTTTTTGTATTCCAGAAATACTTCTTATATCCTCATATATAATTCTTTCAAAATAACTTTCGTGCCATTTTTTTAAAAAATATTCAGAATTATTTATAAATGGTTCAGGAAAACTGCCAAACTTTAATATTTGTTCTAAAATATTCTGGGCATCTCTTTCGCCACTAATAAATTTTTCAATTGTTTTTTCAGCAGTTAATTCTGGCACAATATCTTCCACCTTTTTCCCTGTTATTTCTGCCAAAATTAATGGATATAATCTAAAAATAAAATATCTGCCTGCTAAACTATCCCCACTCCTTCTGAAAAAATCCAATTTCGCACTTCCAGTTACAATAAAATTTACTTTATCCTCGTAATTATCAAAAAATCCTTTTAATATATTTTTCCAGTCGGGCATTTTATGAATTTCATCAAAACAAACCCACAATTTATCATTTTTATTTATTTTTAATAAATCTTCTTTTAAAAAATTACTATTTTGCCTGAATCTGTCCCTTACTTCCTTTAAATCCCAGTTATAATAAAAATTATTACAGTTGGTCCTTTCTAATTGAATTTTTGCAATTGTAGTTTTTCCAGATTGCCTTGGACCTGAAATAAACCTCATTTGGCGTTTAAATTTATTATTAAATAAAATATCCTGTAAAAACCTATTAATAATTGTCATATTTTTCTTCCTTTCCTTTTTTTGACATTTTTACATAGATATGTAAATTTGTCAAGACATTTTTATATAAATATGTAAATTTGTCATTAAATCAAATTTAATTATTATTATTTTTTTCTTATTATAAATTTAGTAGCTTCATATAAATTAGAAGCAATATAATCAGGTAAGCAATCAAGTTCATTTAAATGTTTTTTACCGTGTCCACTTAACAAATAAATACTTTTTATTCCCGCATTAATTCCCATAACCACATCATGCGGATGGTCGCCAATTACATAAGATAAACTTCTGGAAATATTATCTTCTTTGATTATTTTATCAACAAAATAAGTTGATGGCTTTTTACAAATGCAATTATCTTCATTTTTGTGTTTGCAATAATAAACTTTTTTTATTATTATTCCCTCTTTTTTAAGCGCATCTAAAAAATAATTATTAAATTTGATAAAGTCCTCTTCTGTAAAAATATTTTTTCCTATTCCGCTCTGATTTGTAATAATATATAGATTAAAATGTTTTTGTAAAATTTTAAGAGATTTTAATGAATCTTTTATAAATACTAAATCTTCTTTTTTATAAATATAACCCAAATCTTCATTTATTGTGCCATCTCTGTCTAAAAAAATCGCCTTTTGTGTCATTTATTTATTTTCTTCTTAAAGTTAAAAAAGAAATTATTATACCCATAATACATAAAAAAATTATTGGATAAAAAACAAATTTATATGTGCCAAATATATCTTTGAATAAGCCAGATAATATAGTCCCAAAAACAGCTCCCACTCCATAAGCAGTAAAAACCACACCATAATTACTCGTATAATTTTTTGCACCAAATATTAAAGATGTTGTCGTAGGAGCAATTGCAAGCCAGCCACCTAAATTTAACCAGAATAATGAAAAAGATAAAATAAAAAATACTTCTTTTCCTTTATCAGCAAATAATCCAAGAATAGAAGCAATTAATATCAAAATAAATGAAATTAAAATTGTTTTTAAATATTTTAATTTGTCAGTTAAAAAACCAAATAAAGGTCTGCCAATAGCATTAAATATAGCAAATATTGAAACAAATAATGCAGCAGTAGAACTACTCACACCGATAACTTCCTGGGCAAATGGACTTGTAATCCCTATTGCCATTAAACCAGAGATAGAACCGATTAAATAACAAAACCAAAGCCCATAAAATTCCTTTGACTTTAACATTTTACCTGTGGTTATTTCAGTATCATTTGAATTTTGTTGATTTATATTTGAAACCATTTGTTTTTCTGGAAATTTAAGGAGCAAAGAAGATAAAAATATAACAACAAAAAATAATATTCCTAAAATTTTAAATGTGTTAAAGGCACCATACAAATTTATGAAATTCTTTATAATTGGAGCGGTAATAAATGGAGATAAACCAAATCCGGCAAGAGTAAGTCCTATTGCCAGACCTTTTCTCTCAGGAAAATGTTTTGCAGAAACAGCAATTGGCACTCCATAAATTATACCAACACCAATGCCTGCTATAATACCATAAGAAAGAGAAATTTTTAAAATATCCTGTGAAAAACCAGAAATTAAAAAACCAGTTAATAAAAAAATATTACCAAATAATATTGTTTTAAAAGGTCCTAATTTTTCAATTTTTCTTCCTGCAAAAGGCATTGTTAATGCAAAAAACAATAAAAATAACATATATGGCATTCCACTCTGTGTTGCTGATATTTTTAAAATTTCTTCCAGTGGTTTTCTGAAAACACTCCAGGAATATATGCTCCCGATACACATATAAATGATAATTCCTAAAATAATGTACAAATATTTCACTTTAAATTGACCTCCTATATGGAAATTTTTTCATAATCTTCTAATGAACCATTATCTAAGCAACATTGAATTATTTTTCTCCCTGTATCTGATAAATCATTTTTATTGTATTTTAAAATCTCATTTTTAAAAAAGTCCTCAAAAATTTTAAAACCTGAATTATATGTTTCTTCGTTTATCTCATGTTGGGTTTCTGGTCTTAATAAAAATTCAGGTATAATAATATCTTCAATTTTCAATAATTTTTTTGTATAACCTAATAAAGAAAATTTTGATTTTATTAATTCATCTTTGTTGAATATTCTATTTCCCCTTCTTGCCAAATATTCTCTTCCAATCCACTGTGGCATAAATCCAACCCACCATGCTCCTATATATTGATTTGGGAACAACACATATTGAACCTTTTTATTTTGTAGAATTTGTTCTAAAAGCAAATTTGCATGATTTATTATTGAACCAGTTAAAAATGGCCCATATGTTCCAATTCCTTCACTTGTTAAACCTGATGTTTTAATTATACTTGGATTATCATAACCTCGTGGGGCAACTAATCTATATAACCAAGCCAGAGCCGGTGGTAAAATATGCATAATTCCAAATATTCCATAATTTGGATTATCATTATGCGTTGGCGGAGTCCTTATACCAAAACTTCTATAATCAATATCAACTGGATCATTAACTACGTTTTCTACTAAATCTCTCGGAAAAATAACTCTGGGGTTAGGACATTTTTTCCCGGGTTCATCTTCGATATGCTCCCATATCAAACAGGTGGAATCTGGAACTGCATAAATATTTAAAAATAAAATTGGTTTTGGCGAATGAATGCACATTTTCTCCAAAACAGGATTTGTCCCATAATGTTTTATATGATCAACTCTTACAAACCATGCATTTTCAGAATCAATAACTGTTAATTTTTCCTTATCTTTTTGTAATGATGGGTGACACATTGTCATATCATCTGTCACAGGATAAATACTGCATCCCTCATTTAAATGTACATATATTTTTTGTTTTGTTAAAATATTTTCTGCTAATAAAATAGAGCCATTTTCTAATCTTTCAATTTCTTCATTCATTTCACTTTTACCCCCACCACTGGCACCTTCATGCAATAACGCTATTGTGTTTTCGTACGGTGTTTTTATTTTTACTGATGAAGAATGTAAAGTAAGCCATTTTTCTTTTTCGCCGATATGAAGTAAAGCACCGTATAACCCTTTTTTGGCACTTGGACCAGGATATAAGTTATAAGAAAAAATTTCATATACATCTTTCTGCCTATTGTGAATAACCGCCTGTTTGCCATTAAAATATATATGTCTAAATATTGGTGCAAGAAAAAGAATTATTTCAGGTTTAAAATTATTTTCAATTTCTTCAGGCAAAATTATTTGTTGCAAATCAGCAAGAGCCAGAGCAAAAAAGCCGCAATTTTTTGGCCCAACAAAAAGTGATTTATAAGAAACAAAACGATTCCCTGTTTTAAATGGCATTACAATTAATTCCTGATTTTTCAACCATTTTAAAGTTTCCATCCTTAAACTAAAAAAATCAATATCAAATCTATCACTTAACTTTGGTTTATCACTATAAAAATTATCGCCAATAAAAAGACAATCTGGGTCGCGTCTTCTCATATATGGTTCAGTATAATTAACAACTATTCCATTTTTACATTTTACAACTTCTGCTTCACGAATTTTTTTATTATTATATTCAAATTCAATATAAAATTTATTATTATCTTTTCCCATAAGAGCTATTTCTAACAATTCCTCCCTGTTTTTGGGAATTATTATTTCCTTTTTATTTAAAAGTATATTCTTTATGTCCTTATCAATTATCCAGTTATTAAACATTTATTATTCCCCTTTTTTACATTTTAATATTTTAATGACTTTTAATTTTTTATTAATTATTTCTCCTTCAATTATTACTTTTGTGTTATTTTCTTTAATTTTAAGATATTCTATTATTAAATCTTTGCTTTCTTCGGCAATATCAAATATTTCACCATTTATTGTATAAAATGAAAAACCACTTTTAATACATTGCGGCAATAAGCAACATTCTTTTTTATGATTCTTTACAAATTTCAAATTCCCTTTTATACCAAATTTTTTTATCATAAAATCCCTGCATAAATTATCTATTAAATAGCCTTTTAAAGCCAATGTTTCAGAATTTAAAAATATATATAGATTTAAAAAAATAAGTATTGAAATAATTTTTCTCACTTTTTCACCAAAAAAAATAGTCCCATATTTGAAACTTCCAAATATGGGACTATTTACCAGCTTGCTTTTTTAAGCACTCAAATAAATCTTCCACATTTTTGTAATAATATTATATAAATTTTTTCATTTGTCAATTACTTTTTCTACATTACCTTCCATTGTTAAAATAATAATTCTCTCGTTTGCGTCTATACTAATATCAGTATACAAACTTTTTACTTTAATACCAACAATTTTTTCTATCCCATCATAAATTAATTTTTTTAAGGAATTTATCAATTTATCTCTAGTTTGTTTAATTAAAAGCTGTCCTTCCATGGTTTTTGCTAAAAGTGTCTCTGCAACTGTTAAAATACCTTTTAACCTAAATATTATTAAATCATCAGATATATATACTTTTATATCTTCAGGCCCTCGTCCCATATATTCTCTTTCAAATTTTAAAATATATTCTCTTAATCGCACAATTATTTCTTTTTTTGTCATATATCACCTTGCATATTTTGAAAGAATTTATTCATAATCAATTATATTTATAACATATTTTTTCACTTTTTTCTTCTAGATTTTATTCGCAATTTCTGCAATCTTTACCAGAATTATTACACTTTTTACCTTGATATTTTTCATAATTTTTCATTTCAATTTTATAAAATCAATATTTTTTAAAATCAAATTATGATTAATTTACAAGGCATGATTTCATATTTATAAATATTTAATAAATTATATACTTAACAATTCAAACCCTAAAAACGATATAGAACATAAAAATTGGGTTAAAAATACCAAAACACATAAAAAAGATAAAAATCAAGGAGGTTATGAGACAAAATATAGAAAAAATTTGTTAAAGAAGTAAGTTGAAAATTAAAAAAAATAAAAAATAGATAGAGTTATTACGTTAGGATAGGGGAAAACAAATAAAAAGGGAAAAGTTAAGAGATAGGGGGAGCAAGAGCAGAAGAGATTTTAGATAAAATAGAATTAAAAAGAGAGAAGTAAGAAGATTTGAGTTTTAAGAAAAGTTGTTTTGAATGAAAAACAACTTTAGCAGCGATAAAAATAAGTTGCCAGCGTAAAGTAGAAATAGTCTTTTTTATCCAATCACCACCCAAGACAAGTCTTTTCAAAGCGACAGAAAGATTATAAGCAAGTATGCCAAGTTTAAAGAAAATAGAATTAGCAAAGATATCTTGAGTTGGCACATATTCTAATCCAAAACCACTTTTTAATTCTTTATTATAGTTTTCCGAATTTCCCCTCGCATTATGAAAATAAATAATTTCCTGTGGCTCTCTTTCATAATCATTCGTTGCTATTACATAATAATTATATTTGTATTCATCAAATAAACATCCTTGTTTATCCTCCCATCTTTGCACTATTATAGTAAATGCTTCTTTTGTATTATTCATGCAATGCACTGTTGTTGCATATTGCCTTTCTGTTA
>Ga0078972_1009315_pt1 | contig 19501 bp, 18 predicted proteins | sample YelNatPaOPGAMG01_FD_67568 | JGI IMG/M metagenome (GOLD analysis project Ga0078972, IMG submission 67568) | Hot spring thermophilic microbial communities from Obsidian Pool, Yellowstone National Park, USA - OP-RAMG-01 (SPADES assembly) (version 2) | ecosystem: Environmental > Aquatic > Thermal...
TATTGCTGCGAGCAAATTATATCTTTCGACGCACTTACCATTGCAGAAAACACGGCAATGGGTCTTACACCATCGTTAAGACAAGCACAGGGTTGAACGATAGTTTCATTACCTGTTGCAGGACAATCCCAATTTCCGTTGCTGTCTTGGTTACAAGCTAAAATATATTTTTCATTGCTGCTTGCTGAAGCTTGTCCTGGTTGCCCAACTGTTGTTGCTCCTGCATCCACAACTGATGTTTTATTTGTTGGTTCAGTAACTACACAAGAATACTGACAACTTGGATATTGATTTGTTTGTAAATATTGAGCTTGGTATGAACCGCTGTAACCGCCAATACCGCCGTATTCTGTTGTAGCATCAGGATAATTCATAAGGCCTGTTCCAGAATCATAACTGCTGTTATTTTCAACATTTTCTTCCCTAGATAAGCTTGGCATTGTCATTTGCTGTGTTTTGCAATCGTAGGTTTTGTTAATAACCCACCAATCATCACTTGATTGGTCAAGTGTACCTTGTGTTGAATAAGTAGCAGTAGAATTAGGACAAACAGCAGTATTTATATTTTTATCTAAATTGCCAAGATTATCTTGGTATGTAATGCTTGAACCATTAGCACATAGGTTAAATAAAACTCCATCAGGACCGTTGTATGTGTAGCACATGGGCTGAATTGTCGGGTTAACATATTGATAATTTTGATAAATAGATACACAATTGTTGCCGTTTTGGTCACAAACTTGTTCATCTTTAATTTTACAATTAGAGAAATTTTGGCCAGCACAGCTGTTATTTGTATTTTGAGAAATTTGCAAGCAAGTTACTCCTGCATTTGGACCACCGTTAACAAGCATATATCCAGATGGGCATTCTTGACCACAGCCAAGAATTACTGGTTCCTCAACCCACGGAGCGTGTGAGTGAGAACTCTCAAAATCCCAACCAACGGTTGCAGTATTGTTTGGCTGCTTTGGATAAAGAGTTCTAGCCCAGCACCAGTCATCATCGCAAAAATTACAATTATATGTTTGCGGAGGGTTTGCTAAAACAGTTGCTAAATTTATAGGGCAATTTAATCCGTGACCTTGATCGCCACACCTCAATATTCCAGCTGATACCTGACAGTATTCTGTTCCGCCGCCGTTAGTTGACCAACCGCTGCTCCATATAGTTTGGTTAGGTATACACATATTACCTGCGGGTACGCTGTTTGCAGGGCATCCTGCTGCACCGACTGTTGTGATGTTAATTGTATGTGATATCTGGCATGTTCTTTCTGTTACTTGATTTTGATTCATATACTCATTCTGAGAAATAAGATTGAAAGGAGAATTGTATGTTTTGCCGTCAACAACATTCTGCTGTCCTGCTTGCTGAGCCATTATATCTTCACCAGCACCTGTAAGAGCTGAACCACTTTTGTAGTATTGAGCGGGGTTTGTATAACCAGAACCGTTCCAATTACCAGCAACCGTAGTACAACTTTGAGCGTTTTGACCGTAGTATGTTAAAGTAGGAAAACTTGATTGAACGTTAGAGATAGCCATTTGGCTGTTAGCTGCGATAAAGCTAGCTAACCCAGCACCAAAAGTATTTGCAATAGCTTGAAACTGCCCAAAAAAACTACCGCCGCAGGAAGAGTTGTTGCAAAAGCAAGAACCTAACGTTGTATCATCTGAGACTTGTAAATATCCTACTTGTCCTGAACCGTTATACGTCCACTGATAATATGCACAGTTATTCCAAGTTCCAGCGTTACAAGAGATAAAGCCGTTATTACATACTCCGCTTATAAGCGGAGTTGTGAGCTGATATGTAAAATGACCTGATAAGTTTGGGTCTTGGCTTACAACAGCTGTAAAATCTCCTGAACTTGTTGGCTCAAAGAATATCTGCAAAAATGCTTGAGAGTTCGGGCATTCAAGCTGAGCAGAAAATGATGTCTTGCCGTTAAGTGTTGTCATCGGAGTATTAGACATAGTTGGTTGAATTACTCTTGAATTAATACCGCTGCTTGAACCGTATGCACTGTTAAATTGAGAACCTAGCAAATTGCCTAACGCCGCAGCATCTTGCGCGTATGAGTTTGAAAAACCCAAAACAAAAAATAAAAATAACAATATAACTATTTTTTGTGATATTTTTTCCCTTGAGTGCCAGTTAGACATCGCCGCACCTCCTTAAAAATTTTCTAATCTATTAATGCATTCACAAACAATTTTGTTTGCCAATTAATGTAAAAAAATGCAGGTTGGGATTATTTTTTAGATCAAAAAATGCGATAGTTTTTTTGCCTTTTTGACATGAAATAACAACTCTAAAATCCTCAAAACGCGCATTCTTTTCAACGACATTGGGCTTTAGAATGGTTCATAGTATAATTTATCATCTGGATAATTTTACAAAAATACGAATGCCGTTAAAATAGGCTTTTTAAAAAAAACATCTTCATATTTGCCCGACATTGATTTCAGTGGTTGGTTTTGGTTGTTAAAACAAATAAAGCTTTGTTTTTACCGACTCTAAGCGGTTTTTTGCAATCTCAAAGTATTTTTTGTCTATTTCGATTCCGATATATCTTCGGTTCATCTCTTTTGCAGCAACAAGTGTTGAGCCGCTGCCAGCAAATGGGTCTAAAACAACGTCGTTAATGTCGCTAAATTTACTAATCAAATGTTTCAGCAAATCAACTGGCTTTTCGGTTGGGTGCAGTTTGTTGCCAGTTCTTTTAAACTCAAGAATGTTATCGCTGCGTTTTCCGTTTATTAACCTCCTGCCTTTTCCAAGCAGCAAAATAAACTCAGTTCTAGATGCATAATTGGCTTTCAGATCGCCCATTGACGTATTGTTTTTTACCCAAACAAGTAGGTTTTTGACGGTAAATTTCTTTTGAAAAGCAGCTTTGAATTTGTCAATGTTATGAAAAGAACAAAAAACATAATGTGTTGTGTTGTTTTTTGCAACTCTAAACGCTTCGTTTACAAAAGTGTCTAACCAGTTTAAATTGTCATCGTTTTTTATCGCATCATATTTGTTTTTTCTATATCCTGAGCGGAAATTAATTGAGTACGGCGGATCAGTTAGAATCATATCTATGCTTTCGTTCGGTATTTTTTTCATTAGATCTAGACAATCGCCGTGATAAATATCGTTGATATTCAACTCATCTGGTTCGTAACAAGCGATTTTTTTTGCCAATTCATTCATTTTTGCCTCCTTTGCATTAATGCTTTGAAAACAAAAAAATTTTGTTCTCAATTAATGCAAAAAAGTGCAGGTTGGAGGTGCTAACATTCATTTTTTTAGCTGTATCTTCGGAAACGACGAAATTGTTTCGCTGTTTTTGGTCTTCTTCAGCAAAGGAAATAGAATGATGCGGGGGACACGGTGTCCCCCGCATAAAGCTATTCGCTTTTTATATACGTAATGCGAAAGATTAAACTGTTTTTGAATGATTATTTGAAAACATAAGAAAATAAAAAAGCTTGTTGTTATGCGGTTTTGGATTTTCAAAAAAGATTAATCACTTGGTTAACCTTTCGCTTTATATGAATAAAGCGAAGTCTATGTTGGCGACTCCGAGTCGCCAACATAGTGGGCTATGTAGTGGAAATTATTTCCGCTACATTGTTGTCGTTATTTAACCTCTGTAAAATCAACTTATATGAGTTCTCATTTATTTCAGAACCTATAAACTTTCTTTTTAGCTTTTTGCATGCTACTGCGGTTGTGCCACCGCCTAAAAAAGGATCAACAACTAATTGGTTGGGTTCGGTAAAAATATCAATAATATGTTCGTAAACAGTTATGTTTTGCTGCCACTCATGGTCTGATTTTTCAGGTTTTTCTGATATAAAATAATCAGAAAATGTTTTTTCAAATTTTATAGCAGGTTCTTTTTGAAAAAACAGGATAGGTTTCCACTTATTGATGACATTTACACCGTTAACAATCCTTGTTTCTCCTACATGGTAGAGGCAAGCCGTCCATTTGTATTTTAAATATTTTGACAATAAAGTAATTTCATCAGGTAAATGCAACTGTCCTACATAACTTATTAATAAACCCGATGGTTTTAGTTTTTTGCTTGCAAATAAAGATAATTTTTCAAACAGCGGTAAATATTCGGCAGGATATGGTGGATCCGTTAGTATTAAATCAACTGAGTTATCTGGTATATCGTCAAGAGCGGTTTCAAAATCTCCATTTAGAACACGAATATTTTCATCTATATCAAAATCTGATATGTCTATAGCTTTTGCTCTTTCTATCAATGCTTGCTTTTTTTGTTCGGCTTTTTGCTTTTTGATCTCATTAGCCATTTTAATGATTTCCTTTTCATCAAGTGTCTTTATAATCTCCTTTTGTTCTTCCTTTGGCAGCTGCGCTATTATCTCTGCTGTGTTGATTGTTAGTTTTGAGTTTGGCGATGATAATTCTTGCTTTATCTCATCGATTGCATTCGATTCAATCTTTTTAACTTTAAAAATAGTATCACGACTAACACCTGCTAAGTCGGCAAGTTGTTTTGCGGTATTAACTGATTCGACAGTTTTGTCAGAAATCAGACTAAACTGTTCGGAAGCGTTGTTGGGGTTTAACTGCCTAGTCTTTTGCATCGCAAGCTGTTTGTTTTGTTTGGCTAATTCCGACAAAGTAGACTCTAACTTTAAAACAAGCTGCGTTTTAGTGTAGTCAGTTATGTTCCTGCGCCCCAATTGATTTTTAATAATAAAAATAACGGCTTGTTTTTCATCGTCAAATTCAATTTCTTTTGTTGAAAAGGGCAAATTATGCTTTTGACATATTGAATAACGATTGTGACCGTCTATGATTGTGTTATTCCACGTTAGAATAGGGTCTCTAACTCCATGTTCTAATATATTTTCTTCCAAAATACGTAGTTCATCAGAAGTCAGCGGCGGGATTAGATTTTTGAATTTGTCATTGACTTCTAACTCATAAGTAAAATTTTCTGCTAATTCGTTCATAAAAATACCTCCTTTGCAGTTTTTGTTCTGCTCTTAACAATTAATGCATTCACAAGCAAAAAAATATTTGCTAATTAATGCAAAAAAGTGCAGGTTGGAGGCGCTGTAGTCTTTTATATTTTTATGTTTAAACAAAAGATATAAATAGCATTTGTTGTTTATATAAAGAATAAGCTTTTCAAATGATTTTTTGACGAAAAACTAGCCGTATCTATATCTATATTCAAATATGGATATTTTTTGCAAAAAAAAAAGCCCCAGAAAGGCAGGTGAGCTTAATGGCTCAAACCTTATCCTTTCTGGGGCAAAATGCTTAATTAGCTTTTTTGATTGCTTCAAAAAGTGTCATTGTAAACCTCCTCAGGTTATTTAGATTAACAAGTAATGTTTTTCAGCTTTTAAAAATTATATTATTTAAAAGCTGAAAAAGTATTATGAAATTCATCAAAAAATGTTCTCCTATTATCTTCATTCGCCCAGATCCAATAAGCATCAAAAGGCACTGAAAATTTTCTAAATTCTATTGGCATAGGTAAAAAAAGTTCTCCAGTAGGTAATTCTTTTGGAATGCCGTTTGGAAAATACCATGTTTCCGATATTGCGTTTGGAAAGTTGATTGGATCTTTAATGTATACCTTAGAATATAGATTTTGATATTTCAAAACATTCATTATAGCGCTTGCTACAATATTGTGCCCATCAAAATCATCTTTTGGATCATTACTCAAAAAATCAAAAACTAGTTCTGATTTATGCTCTTCAAATTTTTTGAATAACAAATTCTTTGATACATAAAGATTTTCAGCTGCACATGCAAATTCGTCATCATCTTCTGGACTACCCCCAGGCAAAATCGGAATATCCGTTTTCTCAATCTTTATCTCAGAATCATAAATATTTTGAGTTTTAAGATTGATAGACGTAATTAAAAATCGTTGTTCGTGTGGAGATGGCGGCAAAAGAGTTTGTCGTTGTTTTCTACCGATAGCCATTTTTTCTTTAACATACTTTTTAATTGCGTCTCTTTGACTGTATTTTTTTAATGCCAGTTTTTTAAACTTTTTTATCTCTTTTTCATCATTTAAATAACATAGTTTAGAATATAGTTCCACATTTTTTAAAACTATTTCTTTGGACGGTGCAAAATCAATATAATGCCAGTTGTCATCTTCACCATACCCTTCAACATAAACTGGATCGCAAAGAATAGTCCCTATCCAATGTGCACTAACTTCAGGCTCTATGTTATTACCAGTTCTAATAATTCCTAAATAAGTCCTTTCGTCGACACTTACTTTTACATGATTCTCCATTGTAAACCTCCTTGTTTTTGTAAAAAGGCAGGTGAGCTTTTAAGCTCAACCTTTAGCCCTTTTGATTTTTTCTTGTTTAACTTGCCTTTCAGCCATTAACCTGTCCCTTGTATTGTTAAATAACCTAACCAGTTTGCTGTCCTCAATCTTTACTTTTATCAACATAGAACGCAGCGTATTATCAACCGCGTCAAAAACACCAGTATCTAAAGTAATGTCGTCGTTAAAATCGTTTTTTGCGGCTAGAAAGAAATTCAATGACAATTCTAAGTCTTCTGTTAACGCTGCAGTTGACATGATAAAGATTAGCTCAGCATGATCGCGCGTAATGTATTTTGCGAAAATGTCGTTCATACGATACCTCCTACGCCGCCGTTTGGCGGTAATTGTTAGTTGATTTAATGATAAATTCAACCGCCTTTTGTGCTTGCGATGATGCACGCACAACAGCAGTCTTTTTGTCCTGTTTCAAAAAACTAGCCCAGCCATTGACATAACTAGCCGCATTTTCAATCGAAAAGTTAATATTCATATAAGAGCACAGCATAGCGGAGCCAATCTCAGCTATGAGCTCTTCGAATGAATAGTTAACTTTCTTTTCGTTGATAAAATTCAACGATTGCCTGTTTAACCTTTTTGCATGCCCTGTAGAATGCACGCATTCGTGCGCAAACACAGGTAGAAAAAATTCAGGCTTTACAGGCGCAAGAGCTATTACATCGTCGGATGGCGCATAAAAACTAATGCCGTTTGGCAAAGTTTTTACGGTAATGTTTTCGCTTTTGCAGTAAGCGCTTGGCAATGTGATTTTGTTGCTAAAATCGGTTGCAAAATTAAAGTCTGCGTATTCCTGTTCGTCTTTTGTTAGTTCAACGCCGTCAACATCGTCAAGATTAAAAACATTGTAGTATCGCAAAACAATCTTTCGATCGCTTTTGTTTTTTTCTACAATGTTTTCGTTGATTGTTGTTTCTTCTACATCGCTGTTTTCTACAAAAAAGGATTCTTTCCACAACGTTACAACTGCAGCTTTTGAACCTTTTTTTATCTTCCAACCGCGCACAGTTGCTTGATTGTAGGTTACCCAATAAGGCGTTGTATAACCTTTTTCTAATGCAACTGCATTCAATAACAATGAGTTAACGCCGCTGTATTCATGCTTTGTTACATAGTTTTGATGCTGCTTGCCCGTATAAGGATTAACCCATGGCACAACACCTTTCTCCAAAGCCTCAATGATTTTATTTGTCACGATTTCATAAACTGAGCTCATTGTGAACCTCCTTTTGTTTTTTGCTCTCCGTTAGCCAAATCGAAAAAACTACCGATGACGCAACAGAAACAAAATCAAGTTTTTGCTTTGTTGCTGGACTAAACATTGATGTTTCTGCGATTACGATCCAGCTCAAAAACAATAAAACAAAATATAGAACAAAGTTATAAATCAGTAATGCTTTTTGTGTTTCTTGTTTCTTCATTGTGAACCTCCTTTGGTTTTTTGTTGTTGTTGAAACGGCAGTAAGCCTGTTTTACTGCCGTAAGAAAAGAAAATATATAATGCTTTTTATATCAAACAGGCTGGTATAAAAAGCCATTGACGAATAAAATATATGTAGAAAAGGCTTTTATGCCTTAAAAAAGCGCAAAAGCCTGTTTAAAAAGAAACTATGGAGTTTGGACTGAAGATTTTTTATGTTTCGCTTAATAATTTTTTCTCTTCTCTCTGCGTAGTCTTCAAATGTTAATTTTAAATATCTAAAAAAATGAATAACAAAACCCTTAAAGCCGTCGTTATATCCATATTTTGGATCACCGCGGTGCCTGATTCGGAAAAAGATAAATTCTATCAGGTCGCTTATAAAGTAGACCTCAGGAAAAATCCCAAGAATATCGGCCAGCTGATACTTTGCCGCTTGATAGGCTAAATAAAGGCGCCTGTCAAGCTTATAAAGTATGTGATTTTCAAACGGGTTGTAACCATCAGCATAGGAATCTTTTTTAATATTAAAAAACCTTAACAGCGGTAGTCTGATATCAACATCGCCGTTAAAAGCTTTTGCCCACAAAATCATTGTTTTCTTTATTCTGTGCCTCCCCCTAATCCTGAATAAAGCGCGGTAGGGGTAATCCATTGTTTTTCCTCTAGGCATTGTAAACCTCCTTGGTTTTTGTTGTTGAAATACGGCTGTAGGCCTGTCTACTGCCGCTTAGAAAATATGTAATGCTTTTTATATCAAATCAGGCTGATATAAAAGCTGTTGACGGGGAAGATATATGTAGAAAAGGCTTTTATGCCTTAAAAAAGGCACAAAGCCGCTTTGAAAAAAGTAAGTTAATCACACATATTATTAACAAATAAATTTATATTTTTTTTTAATTATTTTCTTATTTAAATGCAGTAAAATGATTAAATTCATACAAAAATGCGTCTCTATCGTCCTCATTAGCCCATATCCAACGGTTTGAAGCTGAAAGCGCGCCTAAGCAAAACGGTGCATCTACAAACGGTTCGCCGAAGGGCAGTTGTTTTGGAACGCCAGTTGGAAAATACCATTTTTCGCTAAGCGCGTTTGGATAATTGATTGGATCTTTGATAAATATTTCGGAGTATAAATTACGATATTGAAGAATTTTTGCAACAACCTTTTTTACGGCAAGCAATTTTTCGAAATTGGTTAGCGGAGTTGCTAACGCATGGGTTGGTATAATTTCTGGTTTAAAGCTGTCTATTAGCAAATCATTTGAAGCAAAAAGGTTTTTGGCAATGCGGGTAAAATTATCAAAGAAGATAATGCTGCCGTCTTCTTGTTTTTGAACGCGAATATCTCTGTTGCCTTTTCTGATGCTAATCTCAGAATTGTAAATGTTGTTAGTATTAAATTTGATTAACGTAATTAGATATCGCTGTTTGTATGGAGGCGGCGGCAAAAGAATTTTGCGTTGATTTTTACCAATTGCCATTTTGTTTTTGACGTATTTTTTTATTGCATCTTTTTGACTATATTTTTCTAATGCTAACTTGGCAAAAAGCTTTTTGTCGCGTTCTTCGGTTAAATACTGCTCTGAATATTTGTGAACGACATCTAAAACTTGAGATTCTGATTCATGAAAAAAACTGTAGTTGTCAGTGTCTCTATGTTTTTCGTCAAGCATGTATTCGTCATCGATTTTGCAAAGAACTTCGGTCCAATGGACGTATACATTGTCAAACTCTTCTACAAGTTTACATTTTTTAGAGATAATCCCCAAATAAATTTTTTCGCTTACTTTAATTTTTGCGTCGTCAATGAATATTTTTTTCATTGTAAGATACCTCCTTGTTTTTTTGTTTGTTTGCAGCGATATGCTTGTTGTATCGTTGCTGTTGAAACAGAAATATAAAAAGTTTTTTATTTATTAACAAGCAATAAATAAAAAACGTATTGAAAAGAAAATATATATAAAAATTCTTATGCTAGCATTGTTTTTTGGCATAAGAATAGCATTGAAAAGAAATAAGAGAAAAGAAATATAATAATAAAAAACAAGTTAGATAAAAAAGGTTGAAAAAAAGACATAAAAATAGATGAATAGAAAAAAGAATAGATAAAATAGCAGAGAAAGAAAAGATAAGACGGTTAAAAATAGACGTAGAAATAAATAAAAAGCTAAAAAGCTTATAATCGTTTTTTTTGTATAATACTTATGGCCTGAGCCATTTGTCCTATTCAGCTGTCCAGACTGGAATAAGATACATTCTTGCTTTGCCCGAATGGGTCGCTGGACTAAGGAAAAGGCAAGGCAAGTTTTTTAAATAAACTAACTACTTATATAATAATCTTTTTTTGTAAAAAGTCAAGAAAAAACTGATTTTTTGAATATTTTTCAAGTTTGCATCATCTTAAAAACTCAAAATCTGCTGTAAAAAATATTTTGTTGCTTAATGTAAAAAAGTGCAGGTTAGATGAAATTTTTAGCAAGCGTTTAGTTGCTTTAGTTCTTCTATTTCTTTTTTTTCTAAAAAAGCTATATGTTTCATTGTTTTTAAACTAAAACACCCACGATTCCATTCACTTTGTTAAACATCATTCATCACCTTTAACAAAGTTCCCTTCTGCCTGCTCCGTATCCTGCCCACAACGGGGTGCTGCAGTGGGCAGTGAGGCGTAGTAGCTGTTGAGTACGGCTTTTATTTGATACCGATTGAGTTTTTTAGGAACCAACCTGCCGTACTCATCGATATTATGGAGCTTAGACCTCAGAACATCTGAGGTGTATCTTAGTTCTAAGTTGTATGCTGCGTTTGAGTCTGCATTGGACTCATAACCGCAGTTAACACACTTAAAGCTTTCTTGTGTTTTTCTGTTGTCTTTTGAGATGTAGCCGCATTTAGGGCAAGTTTGTGATGTATAGTGGCTTTGAGTTATGTGAACACGTATGCCGTGCTTTTCGGCTTGGCGTTTGAGTAAGTCTTTAACTTTGGATAAATGTAAAAGCTTGGATAACCTTGTATACTTTATGTCAAATTCTTCATTAATGCCGAATTTGCCAGAAAGGAGTAATTCTTCTATTACTATGTCGGTTATGCTGTGAGACTCAAGGTAAGTGATAAGCTTGTGGATTAACAGCGATGCATACCACTCCAGCTGTCTGTGGATCTTTTTAAGTTTTTGTAACTGTCCATTAGTTAGGTTTTGGTAGCCTATTTTGTCTAACTCTTTGAGTGCTTTTACTGTGTTCTGCATATAGTCTCTATCGTAGTCAAGAGTATAACCGTCTGATAGCTTAGCAAAGTTGTTCTTTAAGTTTAAATCCATACCTACTACTTTATTGAAAGGATTAAAATGCGGTTTATCAGCTTCACAGGTAGTGGCTATATTGATTTTAGAGTTATTTTTGGGTGAGAGGTTTATGTAAAACTCTCTGGCAATAAGCTTTTTATTTTCATGATAGCTGTCATTGTGCTGGAGAGGTAGTCTATACTCTATACCGCCTTTTCGCATTCTAAACACAAACCAGTACTGATAAAACTTATTGTCTGGCATGTAGTCTATTCTAGCTTTATTGATACTGCAGTCTAGTATGAGTGAGCTGTATTCTTTGAACTGTATGAGCTTAAGCTTGGAGAGAAGCCTTTGCTGTTTGCTGTAGGCTAATGCAGTGATTCTATCTATCAAGCCTTTTGATTCATAGTATTCATAGAGAGCATAAATAACTTCGCTGTGCTTGAGCTGATCTTTTAGGTTTTTGGTGTGGTCCAGGTATATTAGATATTTTACAAATTTTGTAAGGTCATTTGAGCGGTATGTGAGCTTAAAGAGTTTAGTGTCGCCTTTTTTGTGATGCTTGCTGTCTTTTGAGTAGTACTGGATAATCATTTTGTCCTGCAGTTTTATGTTTAGTTTCTGCATGTGTTTCTTGAGTGAGTTGTAGTACAGGTCAACTAAAAGGTAGTGTTCTTTTTGGATATTCCAAGCTAATAAGATATTGCTTGTGGCTGTTTTGTAATTTTCTTTCAGCTCTTTAATGCCAGATGAAGATAATAATAAATGCCTATGGTCGTATATGTATTGAGACAGCTGATTTTTAATGTTAGATGCGGTATGGAGTAAATGTTTTATGTTAGTTTCTTTTATGCGGTTGTGATACTTGGAGGTAAACATGAGGGAGTTAACTAAGGGTTTTTCTTCTATGGTTTGTGTTTGGTTGTCTTTAGGTTTCTTTCGCAAGTTAGCTCACAAGTAAAGCCTCCATTAATCATTAGGATTTTCTTTTTTTGCTTTTTTATCCATATACTCAACAAGGAGTTCTCTTACGATTTCAGACACAGTTCTACCCTCTTTGTCTGCTATTTCTTGGATTTTCTTTTTTATTTCTATGTCTAACCATAAACACAAGCGGCCTTCATACTTCTTTCTCATAATGTATAATATACTACTGTTAGTAGTATTTGTCAAGAGTAAAATGAATTTTTTTTAAAGATTAATGTATTTTGATAAAAAATAGAAGCAAATAGAATAAAGTGAATAAATATGTGGACTATATTCCTTTTCAAGTTCATGTAACCAATTCCCATAGATTTCGTTTTTTACATCATCGATAAAAAACAAAAATATAGGTATTTTATATTTTTCAAAAACATTTTTGTAATCATAATAATGTCTTACATCAATGCCCGTATCGTTATAAAAACGGCGTTTTGGATACGTTTTACATTCAGCTATTATTGCTTTTTCTTTGTTTTTGATCGCTAAAAAATCGAAACCGTGAGGCGTTGGAGTGCTGGTTGAATAAACTGCGTAGACTTTTTGTTCTAAAAATTTTTTTATTATTTGTTCGCCTATTTTGCCTTTTCTATTTCTGTTCCAATAAAAAGCCATTTTTTGCCTCATTGGTTTTTGTTTTCTTATGATATTAATGCTGATAGAATGACAAAAATTTTTTTTTGATTATTGCAAAAGGCGCATGTTGAAAGGAAAAAAAATAAAAAAATGTTAAAAAAAACTTGACTTTTTTTTAAAAAGGAGTATTATATAAATGGTTCTTTTGAGAAGTGCGAATCTCCTTGTGGGTTGTTGTGGGGCTTCCTTTTAGGAAGCCTTTTTTTTATCAAAACGATAAACAACAGTTTTGTCTGAAATCGGACTAAACAACAAAAATAATAAACAAATGTCAAATGATGTTTTTTGCAACAGCTTTTTTATTATATACAAAAAAACATAGCAGTAAGCGGCGGGTAGAAGCGAAACAGGCTTTTGAGTCACGCGTTTGGCATGTTTTTGTTGTTTTGCAGGTTTTTGTACTGTGAAAAACTAAGATGTTTTTTGTTGTTGTTTTTTTTATGATTCTTTTTCTACTAAGTTTTTCTGCGGGGGGTGTAGTTTTTTTCTTCTTTGCGGCGAGGTGCAAGCTTCAAGCGCAGCACCTCAGCCGCTTGCTGATATTCAGCTGATAATAGCTGAATATAGCTGCTAAACCGCAAAATATACAGGCTTTTGTGGAACGCATACAGGCTTTTGTGGAACGCATACAGGCTTTTGTGGAACGCATACAGGCTTTTGTGGAACGCCTCCCTTTCCCAACCTTTGTTGATTTAACAACAGAAATTTCAATTTTTTTTGCAAACCTACCCAACCTCCTGCTTTGCATTTTACTCTCCATTTTTCGTTGATTCAACAACAGGTTCGATAGCATAAACCTCTGGTGGTTTTTTTAAAATAACATGTTTATCTTTTGTTATAAAAATATTGCATTCTTTTTCCAACGCCTCTTTGTCTTCCAAAAAATTTTTTCTCATCTTTCTCATTTGTGCAGGTGTTAGTTTATCGCGATTTACAAAACTTATTAAAGTATCCAGCTTGTAGCCGCCGCGCGGCATTTTTTTAATATCTTGCGTAAACAAAAATCTTGCAATTGCTTTGCTAATCCCGTTCTTCAAATTTATGATTGGTTTTGGGTTATAAAAAAACTTTAATTCTTTAACAATCAACTGCGTTGCAAGTATTCCAAGCGCAACGATTTTCTTTTTTCTAATTTTTTGATTTTTTGATGTTATTTCTTTTTTGTCGTCTATGACATCGCTTATCAAATTCCCCTCCCCTTTCCAGCCGTTTTTTTTCTCAATCCGTATATTTGTTTCTTTCATGTCTCTAAAAAGATTCATTATAACATCGTAGCTGTAATCTCCCCCATTTTTTGACATAAATTTCCTAATCTTGTACGGATCTATCAAAAGTTTTAGTGTTGGGTATTCATCTTCAGCGTTGTAGTAATAGTCTTCTTTTAAGAACAAACACGCCTCTAGCAGCGTTTTATGTATTTGTCCTAATCTTCCTGTTATTTTAACTTTTCCGTACGTTGTCTCAAACTCAACATCTTTCACCATTACCGCCTTGTTGCTTGGTTGAAAAATCGGCAACCTATTTTGACTTTCAGTTGTTACTCCTATGCCGTCGTTTTCTTTATTCATCTTTCTCTCCTGTCGCCCAATTTTTGGATTTGATTTGTCTAACGTTTGTTTTCTTTTCTACTTGATTATCGCTGCCACCCGTTTTCTTTTTCGGTTCTTCCACCCTTTGCCAAACCCCGTCTACAAATTTTAAGAAGATTGGAAATTCATCAAGTAGATCAGAATGATAATTGCTTTTTTCAATCTCAATTTTTTTAGTGTTTTTATTATCAACTCTTGACATTGTAATCCTTGTCCTTGCTTGTTCTCTAAATACCGAACTACCTCTAAAACTCCCCGCGCCGCTTGAGCCGTTTTTCATTGCTTCTTTATTCTGATGATGTAGAAGCAAAACGCTGCAGCCGTAATTTTTTATGAGATTTTTTAAGAATTCATAGAAAATAAAAGCGTCTTCAGTGCTGTTTTCATCAAGTCCGTAAAAATTAACAAGACTATCAAATACTACAAGCTTGCTTTCATATTTTTCAATTAGTTTGTTTAAAACATTAACTGTCCTTGTCTGTTTTATTTGTTTAAAGTCTTTTTCAAACAATCTGCTTGTTAATTTAAATTTTTCATCTAACGTTGTTAGCCATACAAAATTTTTCGTTTCTGGATAGTGCTGCGCTATGTTTTTTATTCGTTTAAATAATCTGTTTTTTGTTTCTTCTGCATTCAAATACAATACTTTAGTTTTTTCCGTCGTTTTTCCTATGCCTAGAAAATCAATCCCGCATGCAAGTGAGTAGCACATTTCAAGCGCAAACATACTCTTCCCTGTCCCGCCTATTCCGTCTAGAATACTGATAGTTTTTGCAGGTATAAGCGGATCTAAAAGCCAGCCGTCATCCTCAATATTTTCCGTTTCTGTGCTTACAACTGCACTGTCAAATGAACTTTTTTCATCATCAACAATGCCCTCACTTGTTTGACTTACTTTTTCAGCTAAATCGCTCCATTCAAAAATTTCAAGATAATCGGCAACGTCAAAGCCTTTTACGTCAAATTCATTAAAATCAACTCTAACAATCTCTTTTGCAAAAGTTTGCAGTAAAGCAGTAACATCATCTGCTTTCTTTTTACCTGCCTCATCTGCATCCTCAAAAACAACGATTTTTTTGTTTTTAAGCAGCGTTTTGTCTATGTTTTCAAAATCGTTTTTGGTTTTGTAGCCCAGCACAACAACATTATCGCAGCTTTCTGGTATTCTATCTCTCAACATCACGGCACATTTTTCGCCCTCTACAAGCCAAATTTCAACATCATCTGTATTATCAACAAATAAAAACTGTTCTAACCCGTAGGGTATTTGTTTTGCTGTCCCAAGCGTTGCTCTGCCGTCGGTGCTTTCGGGTATCATCTTTTTTTCTATTTCACCTGTTTGGTCGTTAATTTTTTCGAAACGATGATATATATAAACGCCTTGCCCCCGCTCATTGTAGTAGGTAAAACTTGCTGTTCTAGTCCACCCGTCGGTAAGCATTTTTTGATATACATCGCAAAAATCTCTTCCAAACTCAGTTTTGTTGATTAATTTGTTTGAACCTTTTAAATTTTTCGCTGTGTCTTTAATTTTTTCTAAAACTTTTTGTCTTTCTTTTTTTCTTATTTCCAACAACTTTTTTGATTCTTCGTCTAACTTTTTGCCGGTCTTTTCAAGTTCACGCAAAAAATCAAAAACATTACCCTTAGCCCCGCAGCCAAAGCAGTTATAAATACCCGCTTCATTCACAAAAAAAGACGGCGTTCGGTCTTCATGAAACGGGCAACGCGCTTTGTACTCATTCAAACCCGTCTTTGCATTAGTATTCGAAAATCGCAAATCTAAGTATTTATTGTAAAATCGCAAAAAATTATCGTTTTCTAAACTTTCGATTTTTTCTTTATATTTTTCAATTGCTTTTTCTTTTTTGATTTCTTTTTCTTCGCTTTGTTTTGTTTTTTTGACAAGATATTCTAGTTCGTTCTTGATTTCTAAAAACTCTTTTTCTGTTAGCTCAACAACCTCAAGCTTGCCCTTTTCTAGATCAAAAAAATCGTTCTCAACAAATGTATACAAATGCAAATCGCTGTAGTCATAGCGTTTTTTTCCGTCCGCGTCCTTATACTCCCGAGCAACCTTACTTGGCGGCGCAACAACATACGTTTTGCGTATTTGCAAGTCGATGTGTATTTTGCGTTCATCTCCTTCACCATATCCGTTATCTAACCTTATGCCACCTTTTTTTTCTTTTTCGTTTTTATCATCTTTATCATCAATTGGTTTGTATTTATAGTAAAAATGAAGCCCTTTTCGCGTCTGCACGGTCAGCGTTTGTTTAAAATGAACTGAATTCATATATAAGTCAACCGCTTTTTGCCCGTCGCAATCGATCACCAACAGTCCGCTTGCCCCCGTCGCAATGCCGATATTGCCGTTTTTTAAGTCAAAATCGGCAGCAGGCGCAGGTTTACCTTCCAAAATTGGATCTGTTGAATAATTTTGTTTTGGTCTTTTTTCTTTTTGTTCCAACGGCACGCAAAGAAAACCTTTGCTTTGGTAAAGTTTAAAATAAGTCTCAAAGTTCGTCATCGTTCACCTCCATTTGTGTATTTTTTTGCAGGTTTTAAGCCTGCCGTATAATGAAAAAAGTGCAGGTTATGAAAAAGGTCTTGATTTTTTGCAGAAAAGCATTATAATTATACACAGAAAGACCTCCTCTGGATTAATCTCCTTAGGGGTTTTTTATGTTCTCCATTTGTGTAATTTTTGCAGGTTGTGCAGGTTGGGCTTTCAAGTAGCAGGCTTGAAAGCCTTTTACGTTTAGCTTCCAATTTGTGGGATTTAAAGTTTTGTTTTTGTGATTTAAAGTTCTTGAGAAGCCAATTCATCATTTTTGCTCCTTGCCTAACCCGCGGCCAACGGGTTAGGCTTTTTTGTTTTTTAGTTCAAAAGCCCGCGCTTTTTCAGCGTCAATTCGTATTCTTTAAACATTATCCTAATCAACGCGGATGTTGAATAGCCTATTTGGTCTGCCGTTTTCTGTATTTTTTGCCAGGTTTCATCATCGCAAACAATCGCCCTTGTCTTTTTTTTGTCTTTTTCTTTAACAGCGTTCATAAGCACCTCCTAAAAAAATAAAAAACTTAACTTAAAAATTTTAACTATTTTCATTTGAGTATCATATACTTTTTTTTCAGAAAGTCAAGAGAAAAATACATTTTTTTAAAAATGATTTTTTCCATTACACTGTCCGCGTTCGTTCATTTTTGCCTCCTTTTTTATCTAAATTCTTTTTTCAAATCATCTACTTTTGCATTTAATCCATTTTTTTTGACATAAATTAGAAATGGATCATCTACAAATTCAAAATTGGTATTGTCAAAATCATTTATTTTGACAAAAAAATCGCCGCCTACTACGACGGTGTCATCGATAACACGATGAAAATCAAACGACACGTTTTTGTAGATTTCTACTGTTCCGTTTATGCTGTCAACAACCTCTACTACATTTTTGTTGATGACGAAATTTTCAATTAAATTATTAATTGTTTTTTCAAACATTTCATCGTCAAAATCATTTTTTTCAATAAAATGTCTGTCGTGTTCTATTTCTAAAAGAACTACTCCGCTTTTGAAAAAACAACCCTTTTTCGTATCGCTTATTTTGACAATCATGTCCCTTGTGCCAAATTCTTTGTTTTCAACTACTATGCCTATTCTCAAGCGTTTTTCTATGCCAAAAACTATAGAAAATATTGTCTCAAGCGTTTTCGTATCATCGGTATTTGCTTTAAATCTAATCGGTTTTGTTTCATCAGAAAATAAGTAGCTAAAGTTATTGCCTAAAGTCCAAAGATCGCCAACGCCCATATCCCTGTCTGTTATTTGTCTGTTCATTTCTCCTCCATTTTTTTAAGAAAATCGTTGATTAATGCACGAATAAATTCAGACGCAGAGAGATTATGCGAATATGCATAATCTTTTGCTTTGTTCCAAGTCTCTTCGTCAGTGATAATTACTCTTCTCTTTTTTTTCTCAATCTTTTTTTGTCTCATCTCAATCCTCCTTATTTAAATATTTTTCTATTTTTTATATTTATCTTTTTTTCATTAACATAAATCGCAAACGGATCATCATCGAACTTAAATTCTTCAACATTGTTGATTTTAACAACAAAATCGCCGTTTTCTTTTTGTTTATTTAAAATGCAGCTAAAATCGAACGGCACATTTTTGTATGTTTCAACAACGTTTTTGTTTTTAATTTCGACGACATTGTTGTCAATGATTGTTTTTCGAACAAGCGTATCAATCATGTCATCTATTATATCAGAGTACAGATATTTTTCTTCAGCAAAGGCATTTGTATTGATTACTTTAAAAAAAACCCCGCCGTTTTTGAAAAAACAACCGCCGTCTTTGGTTTTCATAAATGCAATTTTATTGTTCTTGTCCCTTTCAACTGTTACGTACATTTTTATCCTGTCTTCTAGCTGCACTGCCAGATAAGCTAGAAATACAATGCCTGATTTGCTTTTAAAACTTAAATCAATTTTTAGCGGTTTTGTTGCGTCAAATTCTTTGCTATTTACTAATACATAAAGCTTACCCGCTTCCGTGTTTGCCGTCCTTTTTTTTGTTGTCTCAAAATTCCTTTCAAGCTTCATAAAACACCTCCTTTGCGGGGCTTTCCGCCCCGCTTTTTAGTATTAATGCATTCACGATGCAAAAAAGATTGGCAAAATTGGAGTCAACTTTGCTTGATACATCTTTTTTATTCGTTTTTCTCTGTTTTTGCACTTGATTTGATTCGCATAACGCTGCATGTCAATCTCTGTTTCAACATCTAAATAATCAGTTAGTTTACTGCTGTTTGCGAACTCTTCAACATCAACATCAAGCGCAGATACGTTGCTTTCGAACCTTGTATACGAGTTGATTTTTCGAAACGATTCTTTTACTAACAACCCAAACAGCGATTGATTTACGTTATCCAGCGACCCATAGCGTTCCAGCGCTACCAGACAAGCTTGCTGCACTACGTCTTCGCCGCAGCCTTTGTACCTTGTCTTTGCGTACTTTTCGAAATTTTGCAGGTTGTGCAGTTGCATGTTACACCTCCAAGTGTTAATCTTTATATCATTAATGATGCATCTATTTTTAAGAAAGTCAAGAAAAAAATTACATTAGTTTTTGTTGATATAACAATAAAATCAAAGTATGTAAAAAAATTACATTTTTTTGGATAAAAAAATTTCGGTTAGTTTTTGGCGCGATGCCAGGATA
>Ga0078972_1009317_pt1 | contig 19497 bp, 16 predicted proteins | sample YelNatPaOPGAMG01_FD_67568 | JGI IMG/M metagenome (GOLD analysis project Ga0078972, IMG submission 67568) | Hot spring thermophilic microbial communities from Obsidian Pool, Yellowstone National Park, USA - OP-RAMG-01 (SPADES assembly) (version 2) | ecosystem: Environmental > Aquatic > Thermal...
TGGCGGGGGCGGAAGTACCCCATGAGCGGGGCGCTGCCCTTCGACGTGGAGATGCTGGACGCACCCGCCGGGCATGGTTACGTGGAAGCGGCGGTGACCGGGGCCAATCCCTTCTTCCCGCCGGGACTGGTCCTGCGGGGACACGAATTCCACCACTCCCGCGTGATCAACCTGGAGGAGGAAGGGGTGGGCTTTTGTTTCACTCTCTCCCGCGGATCGGGCCTCGGGGCGGGCAGGGATGGTATCGTGTTCCGCAACGTTCTGGCCGCGTACACGCACCTGCACGCGCTGGGCACTCCCGGATGGGCTCCGGCGCTGGTACGGGCGGCCCGGGGGGAGGGGGACGCCCTGTGGCGCCCGGCGCGGTGAGCGGCGTTCCCCGGATTGGTATCCGGCTTCCTGCCCCGCCAGCTTATTCCTGGCGGGGCTTTTACATACCGGCCTTCCTTTTCCGGCACAATAAGGGGGCAACAGGAACATGTATGGGGGAAGGTCGATGGGAAGAACGTGGTGGAAACAGCGGCTGGCCCGCCCCTGGCTCTACGTGGCCCTGCTGGTGGCCACGGTGGCCGGGGGTACGGCGGTGGGAGCGCAGCCCACCCTGTACTGGGGTAGTTCGGGGGACTGGGTCTATGCCCTGCAGCAGCGGTTGTACAACTGGGGCTATTACCGGGGTCCGGTGGACGGTGTTTTCGGTAACGGGACCTCGCACTCGGTGGTGGATTTCCAGCTCAACAACGGTCTGACCCCGGACGGGATCGTGGGGACCACCACCTGGCAGAGCCTGGGTCTGGCCACACCGGGGGCGGCACCCGCGGCAGCCGCGACCACGGCCGCGGCCAACGTTTCGGACCAGAGCAACGTCTACCTGCTGGCCCACCTGATCGGAGGCGAGGCCGAGAACCAGCCTTTCGATGGCAAGGTCGGCGTGGCGGCGGTGGTGCTGAACCGGCTGCGCAACGCGGCCTTTCCCCACACCATTCCGGGCATCGTCTATCAGCCGGACGCCTTCGAGTCGGTGACGAACGGGCTCTTCAACAACCCCCCCTCCGCCAGCGACGTGCAGGCGGCCGTGGCCGCCCTGTCCGGGTGGGATCCGACGGGGGGCGCCCTGTTCTTCTGGAACCCGGCCAAGCCGGTGAGCGCGTGGATCTGGAGCCGTACCATCATCACCCAGATCGGCCAGCATGTTTTTGCCAGGTAGGAGGAATGGCGATGGATCAGCGCAGGTGGGCGGGCATTACCACCGCCGTAGGGGTCGCGGCCTTCGTGCTGCTGGGCCTTTGGGGCTGGTCGGAGCACACGGCCCGCACGGCGGTGGAGGCGACCCTGACCGGTAACTATCAGCGGGCTTTTTACGCCACTCTCGATAACGTGCAGAACCTGCACGTGATGTTGGGGAAAGTGAGGGTGGCCGGCTCGCGAAACCAGATGGCCAACCTGTTCAGCCAGATCCGGTCGCAGGCCATGGCCGCCCAGGAAAACCTCACCCAACTGCCGGTGGCGGACACGGTCGCTTCCCGCACCGCCAAGTTTCTCACCCAGGTGGGCGACTTTGCCGGCAGCATGCTCAACGGCACCTCGGACGGCCATATGCCGGACCAGGGGCAACAGAAGACCCTGGCGAGCCTCTACAGCCAGTCCGGCGACTTGAACCGGCAACTGCGGGAGGCCGAAGCCAAAAACAGGGCGGGAGGCAGGCTGTACTGGGCGAACCTCCTGAGCCAGGCCAAAAGCGGCCTGAAGAGCCGCGAACAGGATCCGGCGGCCCAGGACCTGTCAGCCATCGATACCCAGATGCAGAAGTATCCGGGACTGATTTACGACGGGCCGTTTTCGGACAATCCGTCCCCGCCCAAGACAACGGTGCCCGGTCCGCCCACTCCGACGGCCCAGTTGCCCTCCCTGGCCCTTAAATTTCTCGACCCTCTGCCGGGGGTGCGTTACCAGGGCAGGTTCGCCGGGTCGGTCAAGGCCAACCCGCCGGCCTACCGCGTGCAGGTGACTCCCGTCCAGGCCGGCGCCGACGGCCCGGTGACGGTGGATGTCACGGCCACCGGCAGCCATGTGGCCTGGTTTCTCGACGCCCGGCCGGTAAAGAGCACCAACTGGGGGGTCAACCAGGCGCGGGCCAAGGCGGTGTCCTTCCTGGCGGCGCGGGGTATGGGGGAATTCGTGCCCACCTACCACCGGCTGGCCAACAACCAGGCCATCTTCAACCTGGTGCGGGAAGCGGGCGGGGTGAGGTATTATCCCCAGCAGGTCAAGGTGGCCGTAGCGCTGGACAACGGCCAGGTGGTCGGGTTCGAGGGGACGGGCTACCTGGGCGACGCCGGCCTCCATCCTTCCAACAAAGTCGCCTTGACTCCCGGGCAGGCCGCGCGTCTGGTGAAGGGTACGGTGGCGGCGGGACCGGGGCGGCTGTCGGTGATCCCGGACGGGCGCGGCGGTGCCCTGTACGCCTACGAGTTCAGCGGGCGTCAGGACGGGGACACCTACCTGGTTTACATCAACGCCGAAAACGGCAACGAGGAAAAGATCCTGCGGGTGGCGGATACTCCGGGCGGGCAGTTGACCATCTGAGGATCCCGCCGGGGCACCGGCTCCGACACCGAGGGAAAGGCCCCGCGGGGCCTTTTCTTTTTGCCGGCCGGCTTCGCCGGCGCGTATTATTTTTTGTGGTGCGCTGGAAGAGAAAAAGGGAAAAACAAGTTTATGTAGAACATAGTTTCTTAAAATATGTCTTGCGCCGCGACGAGGCGACGCGAGAGGGGCGGGCGTGCGACGAACTGGCAGCCGCTGGAATATGTTTCAGATATTTCTGAGTTTCCCGACCGCGCGGTTGCGACCGGTCGTCCGGGATCCGCCCGGGACGGCTTTGCCGGTTAAACGGTTGGCGCAACGTCATTGGCAGGGGGTGGTAATGCTCCGGACCCGGGTGACGGGAAAAACAGAAGGGGAACCTTGATCGAGACGAGACGAGACGAGGGAAGCCACTAACATAAGCATGTCATTTTGAGGAGGTAGTCGTCAGCAGTGAACAAAAAGGTTGTGGCCATCCTGATGGCCCTGTCCCTGGCGCTGTCCGTGGCCGTGACGGGTTGCGGCCAGGCGGCGTCCAACGCCAAGGTTATCAACATCGGCTTCATCGGTCCCATGACCGGTGACGTCAAGACCTTCGGCGAGTCCACCAAGAACGCGTTCGACCTGGCCATCAAGGAAAACGGCCCGACGGTGGCGGGTTACACCATCAAAACCTTCTACGGCGATGACGCCAACGACGCCACCCAGGCCGTCAACGTCGCCACCCAGTTGATCACCCAGGATCACGTGGCGGCCATCGTGGGATCGGTTACCTCCAAGGCCACCCTGCCCATGTCCCAGGTCGCCAACGACAACAAGGTGGTGCTCATCAGCCCCACGGCGACGGCCACCAGCGTCACGGTGGACAACGGGGCGCGCAAGGACTACGTCTTCCGGGCCTGCTTCATCGACCCGTTCCAGGGCCAGGCGGCGGCCACCTTCGCCACCCAGAACCTGAAGGCCAAGACCGCGGCCATCATGTATGACCAGACCAACCCGTACTCCAAGGGCCTGGCGCAGACTTTCAACGACAACTTCACCAAGGACGGCGGCAAGATCGTCGCCGACGAGGCCTACTCGACCAACGACACCGACTTTTCCGCGGTGCTGACCAATATCGCGCAACTGCAGCCGGACATCCTGTACCTGCCCGATTACTATAACAAGGTCAGCCTGATCGGCAAGCAGGCCCGCGCCAAGGGCGTGAAGGCCGTCTTCATGGGCGGCGACGGCTGGGATTCTTCGCAACTGGACTTCAAGACCATGGACGGCGGTTACTTCACCAACCACTACTCGTCTGACGACCCGCGGCCGGAAGTGCAAAAGTGGGTTGCCGACTACAAGCAGGCTTACGGTGAGACCCCCGACGCGCTGGCCACCCTGGCCTATGACGCCACCAACCTGCTGCTGAACGCCATCAAGACCGCCGGCAGCAACGACCCGACCAAGATCCGCGATGCCATGCAGGCCACCAAGGACTTCCCGGCCGTCAGCGGCAAGATCACCTTCGATCAGAACGGCAACCCGATCAAGGCGGCCGTCGTGCTGCAGATCAAGGACGGCAAGGAAGTGTACGCGGCTACGGTACAGCCCTAGGGTAATTCCCAAGTGAAAAGGGGAGGCGGACGCTATGGAAACCCGGTTTCCATAGCGTCTCCCTTGATCCCGGTGTTTTCGGCAGGGCGGGTGAACGGCGCGGGCGGGCCGCGAGGGGGAGACCGGTGGTGCGGAAGGATGTGCGGCGTCATGGATCAGGCTAACGAGTGGAGGTAAGAGTCTTGCAGCATTTCCTGGCCGAGGTGATCAACGGGCTCCAGTTGGGGCTGGTGTACGCGTTGATCGCCATAGGCTATACCATGGTGTACGGTATCGTCAAGCTGATTAATTTCGCCCACGGCGACGTGTTCATGGTGGGTTCGTTCGTGGGCTACTACGGGTTCCGGATGGGCCTGCCCTGGTGGGTGGCCATTCTATTCGCCATGGCGGTTTGCGCCGTCCTGGGCGTGGTCATTGAAAAACTGGCTTACAAGCCTTTGCGGTACGCGCCCAAGATTGCCGCCTTGATCAGCGCCCTGGGCGTGTCGCTGTTTCTGGAGTACTTTACGGCCCTCAAGTTCGTGTTCGGTCCGGACTACCAGGTGGTGCACAGTCCCCTGCACCTGGTCCAGTGGAATATCGGCGGGGTGACCGTGACCAACATCCAGGTCATGATACTGGTGGTGGTCGCGGTGCTGCTGGTGGCGCTCCAGTACCTGATCCACCGGACCAAGGTGGGCATGGCCATGCGTTCCGTTTCGTTCGATCACGACACGGCCCGGTTGATGGGAGTCAACGTCGACGGCATCATTTCGGTGACCTTCGCCATCGGCACCGGCCTGGCCGGGGCCGGCGGGGTGCTTTACGCCATCGCCTACCCGGAGATCTGGACCTTCATGGGGATCATGCCCGGTCTTAAGGCCTTTACGGCGGCGGTGCTGGGTGGCATCGGGCTCGTTCCGGGCGCGGTCATCGGCTCCCTGATCATGGGTCAGGTGGAAACGCTGAGTTCGGCCTTTGTTTCCTCCACCCTGCGTGACGCCATTGCTTTCGCCGTCCTGATCCTGGTGCTGCTCGTCCGTCCCAGCGGCATCCTGGGCAAGAACAGGCCGGAGAAGGTCTGAGGGGGTGGGGAAGTCCAATATGAACAAGCGGGGAATTAATCAGAGCTATATGATCCTGATCGGGGCGGCCGTCGTTTACGCAATTCTGAAGGTCCTGATCGTGACGGGCATGATCGGCGACTACTGGCAGTTGATCCTGGACGAGTCCATGATCACCACCATCGCCGCCCTGGGGCTCTCCCTGATCTACGGCTTCAACGGCCAGTTCTCGCTGGGGCAGGCGGCCTTTTACGGCCTGGGGGCGTACGCCGCCGGGGCGATCACCAAGGCCTGGGGGCACGGCAACTGGCTGTGGTTCGTCGTGGCGTTGATCGCCGGGCCGGTGGCCGGAGGATTGATCAGTTACCTCATCGGCCGGCCGATCCTCCGGTTGGTATCGGACTACCTGGGTATCGCCACCCTCGGTTTCGGCATCATTGTCACCACCCTGTTGAACAACGCCGACAAGGTCATCCCCATCCTGGGCGGGGCCGTCGGGATGACCGGCATGATTCACATGGTTCACTTCGACCTGATCTTCGTCTTCACGGTGGGAGCGATCCTGCTGGTGCGCAATTTCGTCCAGTCCAGTCCGGGACGCGCCGTCGTCTCCATCCGCGAGGACGAGATCGCCGCCGACGCCATGGGCATCGACACCACCCGGTACAAGACCCTGGCCTTCGTGGTCGGCGGCGCGCTCTCCGGCTTTGCCGGCGCCCTGTATGCCCACCGCTATCCGTACCTCAATCCCTCCAGTTTCGATTTCCTGCAGTCGGTCAACATCCTGCTGATCGTGGTGCTGGGCGGCCTGGGCAGTATCAGCGGGACGGTGGGCACGGCCGTCGGCTGGGTGTTTCTCCTGGAGGGATTGCGCTTCGTGCTCGGCCAGCAGTTCCTCGATTTCCGGGGCGTCATTTACGCCCTGGTGCTGATCGTGGTGATCATCCTGCGGCCGCAGGGGCTGTTCGGCGGCAAGGAAATCGGGTTCCTGAAGCCCCCGTCCATCCAAAAACCGGTGCTTGGGCCAGGAAAGGAGAGTTCGCATGCCGGTCTTGGAGGTTAAAGGCGTAAGCAAGGATTTCGGGGGCTTGAAAGCGGTCAACAATTTCAACGTGTCCCTCGAGGAAGGGGAGATCGTGGGCCTGATCGGACCCAACGGGGCGGGAAAGACCACGGTCTTCAACCTGATCACGGGTATTTATCCGGTGTCGAGCGGGGAGATCAGCTTTCTGGGGCGCAGCATCCTGGGACTCAAGCCCTTTAAGATCGCCCAGTTGGGAATCGCCCGGACGTTCCAGAACATCCGGCTGTTCAAGCAGATTTCCGTTTTGGACAACGTTCGCACCGTGTTCCATCCCCACGTCAAGTACGGCTTGTTGGACGCCTTTTTGCATACGCCGCGCTTTCACCGGGAGGAAGAACGGGTCACCGAAATGTCCATGAGCCTTTTGGAGACCATGGGGTTGGCGGACCGCGCGGAAATGAAGGCCATGAACCTGCCCTACGGCGACCAGCGGCGTTTGGAAATTGCCCGGGCCATGGGCACCGGGCCGAAACTGGTTCTTCTGGACGAGCCGGCCGCGGGCATGAATCCCGCCGAGGTGGGCAAACTGGTCGATCTGATCCGGTTCATACGGGAGCGTTTCAAGGTTACCATTCTGCTGATCGAGCATCAGATGGGCGTGGTCATGAACGTGTGCGAGCGCATCGAGGTCCTCGACTTCGGGGAGACGATCGCCGCGGGCAAGCCGGAAGAGATCAGGGACAATCCCAAGGTGCTCGAGGCCTATCTGGGCAAGGGGGTGACGGTGGCCTGATGCTATCGGTCAAGAATCTGCAGGTCTATTACGGTGCCATTCAGGCCCTGCACGGGATTTCGTTCGAGGTGAACGAAGGGGAAATCGTCACCCTCATCGGCGCCAACGGCGCCGGCAAGTCCACCAGCCTGCGCACCGTTTCCGGCCTGATCCGCCCGAGGGTGGGGACGGTGGAGTTCCGGGGACGCGATATCACCAGGATGCCGGCGCACAGGATCGTGCAAATGGGTCTGGTCCACGTTCCCGAGGGACGTCGGGTTTTTCCCAACCTTACGGTGACGGAGAATCTGCTCATGGGCGCGTATGTGCAAAAGGACCGCCGGAAGGTGGCGGAACTCTTGGCGAACGTGTTCGAGCGCTTCCCGCGCCTGAAGGAGCGCGAGAAGCAGGAGGCCGGCACGTTGTCGGGCGGCGAGCAGCAGATGCTGGCCATGGGGCGGGGCCTGATGGCGAGCCCGCAACTGCTGATCCTCGACGAACCTTCCATGGGTCTTTCGCCGCTTTTGGTGGAGGAAATCTTCCGGATCATTCAGGAGATCAACCAACGGGGTACCACGGTGCTTCTGGTGGAGCAAAACGCCTTCATGGCGCTGTCCATCGCCCACCGGGCCTACGTGCTGGAGACGGGAACCATCATGTTGAGCGGGTCGGCGGCCGAGTTGCAGGCCGACCCCAGAATCCGCAGTGCTTACCTGGGGGATGTGGTGGAGGAAACCGCGTAGGAAGCGCCGGTGCCGGAAAAGGGATTTGGAAGCCGGGGGACGCCGCGGAGGTGGCGTCCCCTGTGAGCGACGGGGGAAAAAGCCCGGAAGCAGCGGAGTCGGGGAAGCCGCCTTCCGGCCGCGGGGTGTTCACATCGGCCGCCGGGGGCGGCGATCCCGTTGACAGGGAGACCGAGGCGTGCTAGAATCCTAATCATAACGCATAGGGCAAAGGCAATGACGGGGAAAAAGGATGGAGACGCCGTAGCAGCGAGCCGGGGAGGGTGCAAGCCGGCCGGCGGAGGCATCCGGGCCGCCCCGGAGGCCGCGGACGGAAACCGGCCGGTGTGGGGCCGGGAGTATGGGCCGCCGGTGGTATCCGCCGTTAAAGGGGTCCGAAGGTGGGTGACCGGGCGTCAAGCTGCGGGCACCAATTGGGGTGGTACCGCGAGGATGAACCTCGTCCCTTGAGGGGCGGGGTTTTTTGTTTCTACGATTAAGTGGCAAGGGGAAAGGGGATGGCTGCCTTGAACGGTGTCGAGGCCCGTTCGGTTTTGGAAGTCTTGGAGTCCAACGCGCGGCTCGCGCCTGCGGAGATCGCGGGCATGCTCGGGTTGGAGGCCGGCGAGGTGGAACGCTTGATTCGGGAGATGGAGGAGAAAAGGGTCATCATCAAGTACCATACCTTGGTGAACTGGGAGAAGTTCGGTGACGAAAAGGTCTCGGCCCTGATCGAGGTGAGGGTGGCGCCGCAACGGGAGGTGGGCTTCGATGCCGTGGCCGAGAGGATATACCGGTATCCCGAGGTGAAGACGGTCCGGCTGATGTCCGGCGCCTACGACCTGGTGGTCCTGGTGGAGGGTACCAGTTTGAAGGAGGTGGCCTTGTTCGTGGCGACGAAGTTGTCGGCGTTGGAGGATGTCTTGAGCACGACCACGCACTTTGTCCTGAAGTCGTACAAACACGAGGGGGTTATTCTGGAGGACGGGGAGACCGACCGCAGGCTGGTGGTGACGCCGTGAGCGGGCGCGACTATCGCGACTATGTGAATCCGGTGGTAAGGAACATGCCGCCTTCCGGGATTCGGCGGTTCTTTGACCTGGCCAGCGAAATGTCCGGGGTCATTTCCCTGGGGGTGGGCGAGCCTGACTTCGTCACGCCGTGGCACGTGCGGGAATCCTGCATCTGGGCCCTGGAAAAAGGTTACACCATGTACACGTCCAACCAGGGATTGTTGGAGTTGCGCACCGAGATCGCCGGGCATCTGGAAGGCCGCTACGGGTTGCGTTACGACCCGAAAAAGGAGATACTGGTGACGGTGGGGTCGAGCGAGGCCCTGGACCTGGCCCTGCGGGCGCTGGTGGTGCCCGGCGACGAGGTGGTCATTCCCGAGCCCTGTTACGTCTCCTACGGGCCGGCCACCCTGTTTTCGGGCGGGGTCCCCGTGTATGTGGGGACCGGGGTGACGGACGGGTTCCAGGTTACGGCTTCCCGGGTGGAGAAGGTGTTGACGCCGCGCTCCAAGGTGCTGCTGTTGTGCTACCCGAACAACCCGACGGGCGCGGTCATGGAGAAGAAGAACCTCTGGGAACTGGCCGAGTTGGCGGCGGCCAAGGACCTGATCGTGATCAGCGACGAGATCTACGACAGCCTGGTTTACGGGGTCAGTCACCTTCCGTTGGCCGGGTTGCCGGGTCTGCGGGACCGGACCGTCCTGATCAACGGGCTGTCCAAGGCCTACGCCATGACCGGGTGGCGCCTGGGTTACGCGGCGGGGAATGCCGCCTTTATCGAGGCCATGACCAAGATTCACCAGTATACCATGCTGTGCGCGCCCATTACCGCCCAGATGGCGGCCATCGAGGCCTTGCGCAACGGGACGGGGTCGGTGGCCCGGATGGTGCGGGAATACGACCGGCGGCGCCGCCTGGTGGTACGTTCTTTCAACGAGATGGGTCTGTATTGTTTCGAACCCAAGGGAGCGTTTTACGCTTTTCCCGACGTATCGTCAACCGGGTTGTCCGGCGCCGAGTTTGCGGAGAGACTGCTGGTCGAGGAAAAGGTGGCGGTGGTGCCCGGCGGCGCCTTCGGGCCCTCGGGTGAGGGTTTCGTACGTTGTGCCTATGCGGCTTCGCTGGAGGATTTGGCCGAGGCGCTCAAACGCATCGCCCGTTTTGTGGGGCGCTTGCGGCGTCCCGCGGCGCCGGTCGGGCTGGGTGCGCTGGGGCAGGCTTAGAAAAGTGCGGCGGGGAGTGGAGGTCTTGTGGTGACCGGTGGTGTGGTGGCCAAAACCAGGGAGGAACTGGCCGGTGCCCTGCGCCGGGCATGGGAGCGGGCCGTGGCGGAGGGTGTTCTGCCGGGAGGCGGGCTGCCCGCCTTTGTGGTGGAGGTGCCGCGGGAGCGGGAACACGGTGACTTTGCCAGCAACCTGGCCATGCTGTTGGCGGGAACCGCGCGCATGAATCCGCGGCGGATCGCGGGCCTGCTGGCCGAGCGGCTGGATGCGGGCCGGTTACCCCTGATGGGGCTGGAGGTGGCCGGGCCCGGCTTCATCAATTTTACCCTTCGGCCGGGCTGGGTGTTGGCGGCCTTGCCGCAGGCGGTGTCGTTGGGGGCCGATTACGGACGGGTGGATCTGGGCCGTGGCGCCAGGGTGCAGGTGGAATTCGTCAGCGCCAATCCCACGGGGCTTCTGCACATGGGCAACGCCCGGGGTGGGGCGCTGGGCGACAGCCTGGCCGCGCTGTTGTCCTTTGCGGGGTACCGGGTGGAACGCGAGTTTTACATCAATGACGCCGGGCTGCAGATCGAAAAGCTGGCGGCGTCGCTGGAAGCGCGCTACCGGCAGGTGCTGGGCGAGGCGGCCGAGGTACCGGGGGACGGCTACCACGGATTGGACCTGCTGGAGACGGCGCAACGCTTTGCGGCCCGGGGGGAGCGCTTTCCGGACGACGCTGCCCGGCGCCGGGCCCTGACGCGGTTTGGATTGGACGAGAAGCTGGCGGCCATCCGGGCGATGCTGTTGCGTTTCGGAGTGCGCTACGACCGGTGGTTCCCGGAAAGCGAACTCCACGAGACGGGCCAGGTCGCGGACGTCATCCGGCGGCTGGAGGAGGCCGGCGCCGCCTACCGGGGGGACGGGGCCTTGTGGCTGGCCGGGCGGAAGCTGGGGCTGGAGAAGGACGAGGTGCTGGTCCGGTCCAACGGCGTCCCCACGTATTTCGCGGCCGACATCGCCTACCACGTGAACAAGATGGAACGGGGCTTCGACCGGGTGATCGACATCTGGGGCGCCGATCATCACGGGCACGTGGCGCGTTTGAAGGCGGCGCTGGCCGCCCTGGGTTTCGACGCCGAAGCGCTGACGGTGATCATCATCCAGTTGGTGCGGCTGTTCCAGGGGGGCGAGATCGTCCGCATGTCGAAACGCACGGGGAAGTACGTCACCCTGGAGGAATTGGTGGACGAAGTAGGAGCCGACGCCGCGCGTTACTTTTTCGTGCTGCGTAGCGCGGAGAGCCATCTGGACTTCGACCTGGACCTGGCCCGCCGCCAATCCAACGACAACCCGGTGTACTATATCCAGTATGCCCACGCCCGGATCTGCAGCATCTTCCGTCAGTGGGGGGAGGATACGCCCCAGTGGGGGGGGGTGGATGTCTCCTTGTTGCGGGAGGAGGCGGAACTGGCCCTGGCGCGGCAGATAGCGTGGTTTCCGGAAGAGATCGCGCTGGCCGCGGAACAACTGGCGCCCCACCGGCTGGCCCGCTATGCCCACGAGTTGGCGGGACTCTTGCACAGCTTTTACAACAGCCACCGCGTCATTACCGATGACGGGGCATTGACCCGGGCGCGTCTCATGCTCATGGAGGCCACCAGGGTGGTGCTGCGGTCGGCCTGCCGGCTGATCGGGATAAACGCGCCGGAAAAGATGTAGGGGGGTTTGTGGCGCGGGGATATTGACAGGAACGAAAAAAGGCGGATAGAATAAGGGAGGTGTCGGGGCCCCCGGCGCGCCGAAAGGCGCGTTGGGGTAAGTCGGGGCCCCCGGCGCGCCGAAGGGCGCGTTGGGGTGAGTTCGGAGAACTCCAGCGCAAGTGAGCCGGGAGGAATGCATGAGACCCAAGTATGTTTTTGTGACCGGCGGAGTGGTATCGTCCCTGGGCAAGGGTATCACAGCCGCCTCTCTGGGCCGCTTGTTGAAGGCACGTGGTCTGAAGGTGGCCATCCAGAAACTGGACCCATACATCAACGTGGATCCGGGTACGATGAGTCCCTATCAGCACGGGGAGGTCTTCGTCACCGAGGACGGGGCGGAGACGGACCTTGACCTCGGTCACTACGAACGGTTCGTGGATGAAAATTTGAGCCGCGACTCCAACGTCACCTCCGGCGGCATCTATTGGTCGGTGATAAACAAGGAGCGGCGGGGGGACTATCTCGGGGGCACCGTGCAGGTGATTCCCCATATCACCAACGAGATCAAGGAAAGGGTCCTCAGGATAGGGAAAGAAATGGCGCCCGACGTGGTCATCACCGAAATCGGCGGAACGGTGGGCGACATAGAGTCCCAACCCTTTTTGGAGGCCATCCGGCAATTGAAGACGGACCTGGGCCGTGAGAACGTCCTTTACGTTCACGTCACCCTGGTCCCTTTTATTCGCGCCGCCAACGAACTGAAGACCAAGCCGACCCAGCACAGCGTCAAGGAACTGCGCAGCATCGGCATCCAGCCGGACATAGTGGTTTGCCGTAGCGAACGGCCCCTGTCCCCGGACATGGTGGACAAATTGGCCCTGTTCTGCGATATCGGCCGGGAGGCCGTGGTTCAGGCGGTGGACGCGCCGTCCATTTACGAGGTCCCGTTACGCCTGGAGGAGGAGGGGCTGGGTTGCCTGGTGGTGGAGAGGCTCGGCCTGGAGTGCCGTCCGCCCGACCTTCTCGAATGGCGGAACATGGTGGAGAGCATCAAGGACCTGCGGGGGCGGGTTACCGTCGCGCTGGTCGGCAAGTACGTCGCTTTGCAGGACGCCTATTTCAGCGTGGCGGAAAGCTTGCGCCATGCCGGGTTTCATCACCGGGTGGAAGTGGACATCAGGTGGGTCCAGTCGGAGGAGTTGGAGAGCGGGCGGGTGGAGGAACGCCTGGCGGGGGCGGATGGCATTCTCGTGCCGGGAGGGTTCGGCGACCGGGGAATCGAGGGCAAAATCGCGGCCATTTCGTATGCCCGGAGGCAGCGGGTCCCGTATTTCGGTCTTTGCCTGGGCATGCAACTGGCCGTGGTGGAGTTTGCGCGCAACGTTCTGGGATGGACCGGGGCCAACAGTTCGGAGTTCGACCTGAATACGCCTTACCCGGTGATAGACCTGCTGCCGGGCCAGCGGGAGGTGGACCGTAAGGGGGGAACGATGCGGCTCGGCAGTTATCCCTGCCGGGTGGCGCCGAACACACTGGCTTTTGCCGCTTACGGAGAGGGGTTGGTCCGGGAGAGACACCGCCACCGTTACGAGTTGAACAACCTGTTCCGGAGCGCGCTGGCCGGGAAGGGGCTGGTGTTTTCGGGCACGCTGCCGGACGGGTACCTGGTGGAGATCGTGGAGATCCCCGGGCATCCCTGGTTCGTGGGCACCCAGTTCCACCCCGAGTTCAAGTCCCGTCCCAATCGTCCGCACCCGTTGTTCCGCGATTTCATCGGCGCCTGCCTGAAAGGCCGGGTGTGAGGTCCCGCCGGGGGCCCTGAGGATCCACCGCGTGTATTAAGCGCCTTCTTTTTCTGAAGACTATGAGGAGTGGGGCTTCCAACCGGCCGGGGCCGGTTGGGGGTGAAAAGACCGGGGAAAGAAGGGCGCGCGGTGTCGTCGTGGCGTATGCTGGTAATGGCGGGGATGTTCCTGGGGACCGCGGGGGTGGTGGCGTCACTGGCCTGGGGCGGTCCGCGGGTGGCGGTGGTGCGCGTGGACGGGGTCATCACCGAGGGACGCGCGCCCTCGGCGTGGAGCGAGGGTAGCGGAGCGGCCAGAAGTGTGCGGGAGTTGGCGGCGGCGCGGGAGAACCCCCGGGTGAAAGCCGTGGTGGTGCGCTTGAACAGTCCCGGGGGGAGCGCGGCGGCCGCGCAGGAGATTGCGCGCGAGATGGAGAGCCTCCGGGCGGCGGGCAAGAAGGTGGTGGCCTCCATGGGCGACGTATCGGCGTCGGGCGCCTACTGGATCGCCTGCGCGGCGGACCGCATCGTGGCCGATCCGGCGACGGTGACGGGGAGCATCGGGGTGATCACGCGGATACCGCAACTGGGTTCCTTCTACCGGCGGATGGGCATCGAGGAAGAGGTGTTCAAGAGCGGGAAGTACAAGGATATGGGTTCGCCGGGGCGCGCCTTGACCGGGGAGGAACGCCGCATCTTCGAGGGCATGGTGCAGGACGTTTACGGGCAGTTTGTGGACCAGGTGGCGGCGGCCAGGCACTTGCCGGCGGCCAGGGTGCGGGAACTGGCCGACGGGCGGGTTTTCACGGGGCGCCAGGCGCTGGCGGCGGGCCTGGTGGATAGGCTGGGCAATCTGGAGGATGCCGTGGGGGAGGCGGTGTCGCTGGCGGGCATACGCGGTGAGCCGCGGGTTTTCGAGATGCGGCGGGGCGGCTGGTGGCCGGGGGGCGCGAAAGATGACGGCCGCGCGACTTCCCGGGGGAGTGACTGGCCTTTGCCCGGGGGCGTAATGTTGCTGGTGGGGCGGGGATGAAATCGCGGCATAGGGCGGAAGGAAATTAATGGTCGGCGGCGAATAGCAAAAGGAGCGACCGGTCCGGGGAGGAGAAGGATCCCGGCGCGGGGCGCCTGGCGGTCCGGGAAGCTGGAGGCCTGAAGAGGGAAGTGGGAAGACCATGGAGCGGCGGGGCCGGTGCCAGGTGTCCCACGATGAAGGTCGTACAGGCTGGATCAGTTGTGGTGCGCGCGGCGGGACGGGCGGAAAGGGGTGATCCGGTGTCGAAACCGCTGGTTTTGGTGGTTGACGATCAGCCGGGCGTCCGGCGATTGCTTTTCGAAGCTTTTCACGACGACGGTTTCGAGGTGGAACTGGCCTCCGGTGGTGCCGAAGCGTTGCGGAAGTTGAGGTATGTCCATCCGGCCGTGGTGCTGCTGGATCTGCGCATGCCCGGTCTCTCGGGTTTGGATACGCTGCGGGAGATACGGGAGCGAATGCCGGATCTGAAGGTGGTCATCATGACGGCCTACGGAGAGATGGATATGGTTCGTGAGGCCCAGGAAATGGGCGTCCAGTGGTATCTGACCAAACCGTTCGACCTGGGTGAGTTGCGTTGCCTGCTTGGAACGGTGATGGACGGTGTGGCGGTGGCGGAGGTGCAGGAAGGGGAGATTGTGGCGGCCACGTAGGGTTTTGGGGTTTCTGGCGCTGATCTGGCGCAGGCAAGAAAGGAGGTAGACGCGTTTTCCACTCCCTGGCGGGGGTTGGAGCGCGGAGGGACAGTTGAAGATTTTTCTTGATACGGCCAATGTTGAGCAAATCAGGGAGGCGCACCGGCTCGGGGTAATTTCGGGAGTGACCACCAATCCGTCGCTGATCGCGCGCGAGGGTCGCGATTTCGTCGAGGTGGTGCGGGAGATAACCTCCATCGTGGAGGGGCCGGTGAGCGCGGAGGCGGTGCGCAAGGACGCGCCGGGGATTGTGGCCGAGGCCGAGCAGCTTGCAGGTATCCATCCCAACGTGGTGGTGAAAATTCCGGTTACCGGGGCGGGTCTGGAGGCGGTGCACGAACTGTCGCGGCGGGGCGTCCGTACGAACGTGACCCTGGTATTCTCGGCCAACCAGGCGCTGTTGGCGGCTTTGGCCGGGGCTACGTATGTGAGCCCTTTCATCGGGCGGATCGATGATACCGGGGCCGACGGGATGCGGGTCCTGGAGGAGACGCTGGCGATTTTCGAGAAGTACCGCTTTGCCACGGAAGTTATCGCGGCGAGCATCCGGCATCCCTTGCACGTTACCCAGGCGGCCCTGCTGGGGTCCCACATAGCCACGGTTCCGTACCAGGTGTTGCGGCAGATGCTGGGGCATCCGTTGACGGATGTGGGGATCCGGAAATTCGACGAAGACTGGGCGAGGGTTCCCCGTTCCTGAGTCCCGGATCAGGTGCCTTGTGTTTTCCCCATCGTCTAGCGTTAACCTTCTCATTTTTCCGCAGTTCGTGTAATGCCAATTTGGGGCCGTTTTCGACGGTTGAATGTTTTTGCGCCGCGCTTGCGGGGGCCGGCGGGGTCCGGACGGTGTGATTGACGCCGTTGCCGGGCGTTGCCGCGCGGAGGGTTTTGTTTGATCCGGTGGGAAAGGGTGTCCAAGTAAACACGGGAGGACGATGTGTTTGAACCAGGGTGAGTTGGAAAACAAGACCCTCGCGGAGTTGTATAAGATCGCGCGGGAAATGGAGATCGTCGGTTACTCCAAGCTGCGAAAAAAGGAACTGGTTTTCGAGATCATGAAGGTCATGGGGGAGAAGGCGGGGCAGATCTATGCCCAGGGCGTCCTGGAAATTCTCCCCGAAGGATACGGATTCCTGAGGCCTTTTCAGTACCTGCCGAGCAACGACGACATCTACGTGTCCTCCTCGCAGATTCGCCGCTTCGATCTACGGACGGGGGATATGGTGGGCGGGCAGGTGCGGCGGCCCAAGGACAACGAACGGTATCTGGCCCTGTTGCGCGTGGAGCAGGTCAACGGAGTGGATCCGGACGTGGCGGCGGGGCGGATGCATTTCGACGGACTGACGCCCCTTTATCCGGAGAAGCGGATAGACCTGGAGACGGCCACGGACCGGTACGCCACCCGGATCATCAACGTCATCGCCCCGATCGGGAAGGGGCAGCGCGGCTTGATCGTTTCCCCTCCCAAGGCGGGCAAGACCACCCTTCTCAAGGAAGTCGCCAACAGCATCACCATCAACCACCCCGAAATCATCATCATCGTTCTCTTGATCGATGAAAGGCCGGAGGAGGTCACGGACATCGAGCGGTCCGTGAAGGGCGAGGTGGTCAGCTCGACCTTCGACGAACCGCCGGAGAACCACGTGAAGGTCGCGGAGATGGTGTTGGAGAGGGCCAAGCGATTGGTGGAGCACGGTCAGGACGTGGCCATCCTGATGGACAGTATCACGCGCCTGGCCCGCGCTCACAACCTGGTGGTCCCGCCCAGCGGCCGGACGCTGTCGGGGGGCGTGGATCCGGCGGCCCTGCACAAACCCAAGCGCTTCTTCGGGGCGGCGCGCAACATCGAGGAGGGGGGCAGTCTCACCATCCTGGCCACGGCCCTGGTGGAGACGGGCAGCCGCATGGATGACGTTATTTTCGAGGAGTTTAAGGGCACCGGTAACATGGAACTGATTCTGGACCGCCGCCTGGCGGACCGGCGGGTTTTTCCGGCCATCGACATCCAGCGTTCGGGCACCCGCAAGGAGGAGCTTTTGCTGACGCGGGACGAGTTGGACGTGATGTGGTATTTCCGCAAGGCGGTGAACGCCATGACGCCGTGGGAGGCCATGGAACTGATCATGGACCGGATGCGCCGGACCAAGCGGAACTCCGAATTGCAGTTGTGGTTCAAGCAGCAGGGTCGCTTCAACGGTGAGAGCCGCCGCACCATGTGACCTCTTTCGCGTTTCACGTGAAACCATTCCCCCGGTATAATCATCCACCTTCCTGGCAATAATGTCAGGTGAGGCCGCTTGCGCGGCCTTCACTACCTCGTTCGTCAGGGAGGAAGACATGCCCAAGGAAAGATTATGGGCCCGGACGGCCGCAACGCTGTTTCTGGCGGCGGGCCTTCTGGTGGGGCCCCTATCCATCCGGGCGGATTATACCGGCCGGACCCCGGTGGCGACCAAACCATCAGCCGCCACGGCCACCCGCCCGGTGGCCGGGAATCCGGCGGGCCGGCTGCTCTGCGCGGTAGGGGCGGGGGAAACCCTGAGCGCCATCGCCGTCCGCTACGGCGTGACGGTCGGAGACCTGGTGCGGGCCAACGGACTGAACAACCCGGACAACCTGGCCGTGGGTGAATACCTGGTGGTGCCCACCACGCCTGGGGTGCCGGGCAACCCCGTCGCCGGCGGTACCATCCACAGCCTGCCCTGGCCGGTAAGCGGCCCGGTCAGTTCACCCTTCGGCGAGCGGGAGATCTTCGGGCACCGGGAATTTCACACCGGCGTGGACATAGCCGCGCCCCTGGGTACACCCATCCGGGCGCCCCTTGCCGGGCGGGTCGTTTTCGCCGGTCCTCTGGGCACCTACGGGCTGGCCGTAATTCTCGACCACGGCGACGGCTTCTCCACCCTCTACGCCCATGCCGAGCAACTGCAGGTCGCCCCGGGCGGGACGGTGACCGCCGGGCAGACCCTGGCCCTGGTGGGGGCCACCGGCGACGCCACCGGACCCCACGTGCATTTCGAGACCCGGGTCGACGGACAACCCCGGGATCCGCTCATTTACCTGGCCGGAAGGTAGGGTAAGGGGCCCCGGTGGCCATGAGCGGTGGTTGGAAAGTGACCCCGCCCCGGTATATAATGACGCGGAAAAGACCCGGCGCAAGCGGCGGAAGCACTTTCGCCAACCCGCCCAAAGAGGGGGCGCACCCTTGTACCACACGCTTTACGCCACCCCCGACGGACTGCTGTACGACCATCCCCGCCTGGGGGCGGCCGGACGATCCGGCCGTCAGGTTCTTCCCCTGGGCGACGGGGATCTCGTTCCTTTGCCGGAAGGGGCCTCCCTGGTTTTGGTGCCCGATGGTGCGCCTCTGGGGTACCGCCGCGGCAAGGAGGAAGCCCTCGCCCGGACCCCGGACGGGAAACCGGCCCTGGCGGTGGCGGCCTGCCTCCCGCAGGGCTACACCCGCACCCACCTGCCAGCCTTCCGGCGCGGCAAAGCCGCGGCTCCCCTGCCAATCCTCGGCTACACCGCCGTGGCCTGGCGCGGGGGAAGGATTTACGCGGCGGCCCGCCCCACCGACGACCCCGGGCGTTGGAGTCCCCGCAACTACAACACGCCGGACCTTCCCCGACTGGTGGAAGAGCGCCTGGCCGCCGACCCGGAGAACTCCGTCCTGACCGGCCTGGCCAGGTGCGCCCTGGCCTACCGGTGCTTCACCGCCCAAAACATTTTTTACCGCCGTTGGGAAGGCGGCTTACCCGTGTCCCCGGCCTGCAACGCCCGCTGCCTGGGCTGCCTGTCCCGGCAGGAGGAAGGGGGGCCGCCGGCGCCGCAGAAGAGGCTGGTTTCCGTGCCGCCGTTGGCGGATGTGGTGGCCGTGGGGCTCGAACACCTGACCGCCGCCAGCGAGGCCATCGTCAGCTTCGGGCAGGGCTGCGAGGGCGAACCGCTCCTGGCGGCCCGTTCCCTGGCCGGGGCCGTTCGCGCCATGCGGCGCCAGACCCGTCGCGGGACCGTAAACATGAACTCCAACGCCGGGTACACCGCCGGTTTGGCGGCGGTCATCGACGCCGGCCTGGACACCCTCCGCGTGAGCCTCATCAGCGCCGCCCCCGCGACATACGAAGCCTACCACCGTCCTTCGTACCGTCCCGAGGACGTCCGGAACTCCATCAAACTGGCCGTGCGCGCCGGCGTGTACACCTCGCTGAACCTTCTCGTATTCCCGGGGCTCACGGACTGCCCCGGTGAGCAGGCCGCCCTCCTGGATCTGATCGAAGACACCGGCCTGCACATGGTCCAACTCCGGAATTTGAACATCGACCCGG
>Ga0078972_1009319_pt1 | contig 19488 bp, 20 predicted proteins | sample YelNatPaOPGAMG01_FD_67568 | JGI IMG/M metagenome (GOLD analysis project Ga0078972, IMG submission 67568) | Hot spring thermophilic microbial communities from Obsidian Pool, Yellowstone National Park, USA - OP-RAMG-01 (SPADES assembly) (version 2) | ecosystem: Environmental > Aquatic > Thermal...
ACGCATTGCCTCCATCACTGGCACAGGGCTGTATCCAGATTTCCTCAAAAGGTCCTTCCCGCAACAATCTACCATTTGCCACACAATTAAGTGTAACACCGCCGGACATGGCTAACTTTTTCAAGCCTGTTTCTTTATGCACATGTTTTGCGATTTTCAGGACAATCTCTTCCGTAACGATTTGTATGGATTTTGCTAAATCCATTTCCCTTTGTGTAATCTTTGATTCGGGCTTTCGTGGAGGACCCCCAAAAAGTTTAGCAAACCGATTGTTGGTCATTTTCAAACCGGCACAGTAATCAAAATATTTCAGATTGAGGCGGAACGAACCATCCTCATGTATATCCACAAGTTCTCTCTTTATCACATCTACATACTTCGGTTCTCCATAAGGAGCCAGCCCCATCAATTTATATTCGCCACTATTTACTTTGAAACCTGTAAAATAGGTAAAGGCAGAATAAAGCAATCCTAAGGAATGTGGAAAACGAATTTCCTTTAATAACTTTATCTTATTCCCCTGACCGATACCATAGGCAGATGTCGCCCATTCTCCAACGCCATCTAAAGTGATGATAGCACTTTCTTCGAAGGGACTTGGATAAAATGCGGACGCTGCATGGGATAGGTGATGTGTTGAAAATAATATTTCTCCTTCATAATTCAATTCTCTTCGAATGGTTCCTCGCATGTTTAATTTTTCAGAAAGCCACGAGGGCATTTGAACAAAGAAAGAGGATATGCCCGCAGGAGCAGTGCCGAGATAGGTCATTAGCAATCGTTCAAATTTTAGAAAAGGCTTATCGTAAAAGGCGATACAATCAATATTGGATATTCCAATATTTCCTTCTTTTAAGCAATATTCAATCGCATTTTTTGGAAAGCGCGGGTCATGCTTCTTTCGTGTAAACCGCTCCTCTTGTGCAGCGGCGATAATTTCGCCATCAATAAGTAATGCTGCGGCACTGTCATGATAAAATGCAGAAATTCCGAGTATCTTCATTACCAGTCCTTATAAAAATTCTGTAAGAATATTACTGATTATTCATGCCGTTTTGCAATAAGATAATATAATAACAAAAAAATTCTTGACTTTTTTCTTCTATAATTTGTATATTGCATATATAATTTCTTTTAATTCACTACTTTTCTCTTTTATTATTTTATACATCTCATCAGCAATAAAGATCCCTATCTTAGCAAATACATCTTCTTTAAACATCCCAGATTCATAAACTAACCTCGCTTCGTAGTATTTTGCAAAACTATCTCCAATACCAGAAAGTAACAATTCTTTAGGAGCATCAATTATTATATCTTCATCAACTAATGTTAAATCTGGCGATTTTTTTAAATTAATTATATCTTTATAAATCCCATCCTTTGAATATAATACAGAAACATTTGTCCATGCAGAGCAAGTAGAAGCAGAAGTAGCAAATGCTACAACAGGAAGGTTTAATTTAAATCCAACTAATTTTGCAGTATCAAGTGTTTTTCCCCCGCCCATTCCAAAAATAAAATCCACATTGGCTTTTTTAATATTTTCTATAATTTTATTAATCTCTTCTAAACAACATTCTCCGGAAAATATAAAAACTAAACTTTTAAAAGAACTACTTAAATCTTTACAAAATTTTTTGTAAATATTTTCATCGCAGATTATACCAGCAAACTCACCAATTCCTTTACAGTAATATCCTACTTTAGGTAGTAAATTTTTCTCTTGAATATAAATTGAAGGACCTACTTTAAGGCTAAAACTACCATATTCTTCTAAACTTAATTTTTTTTTCTTTAAATACTCAATCCACTTCATTTTAAAGCAATTTCAAAAGGCAGGTAAGATTTATAAATGAATAAAGAAGAACTATGCTTTTCTTTTTCAATTATTTCTGAAACTGTTTTAAACTCAAAATTTTTTTGTTTTAAAATTTTAATTATTTCAGGCAAAGCTTTTATAGTAGCATCTACTCCACTATGCATAAGCACTATGTCTCCATTAGATGGGTTATTTATTACTCTATTCTCAATTAACTTACTATCACCACAACCATAATCTCCTGAATTTATAGACCATAAAATTGTCTTAAAACCTCTTGCATTTGCAATACTAATAACTTCATTATTGTACCTTCCAAAGGGAGGTCTAAATAAAGATACATCTATTCCACAAGCATTCTTCATCTCAATTCTACTTAACTCCAATTCTCTTATTACTGACTCTCTTGATAGATTTGTTAAAATTGGATGATTGTAAGAATGACTTCCTATTTCATGGCCTCTTGTATAAATCTCTTTTAATAAAAATGGATATCTTTTTACCATTTTTCCAACAACAAAAAATGTTGCTTTAACATTATTTTCATCTAATATATCAAGCAACTTATTAGTATATTTCAAATGTGGGCCATCATCAAAAGTTAAAGCAATACTCTTATAATTATTATAAGTTACGACATTATCATTTTGGGTAGGAATAAAAATTGCTATTATTACTTTTGTAAATACAAATATTATAAAGAAAAAAACCAAAATAACTAAAAATCTTCTAAAATACAATTCTAATTTTGTCAAACTTACCTCACTAAGAAAATTATTTACTCTACTTTCAAAACTTCTATTTTATCCCCATCTTTTATTTTTTTAAATTCATTTATCCTATTTAAATCTACTTTCCCAAAGATGTTTACAGCACTTGCTGGTCTAATTTCACCCTTACAACTAACTGGCGTTTCCCCAAAGAATATACAAAATGCAGAACCTTCCCTCCAATATCCTAAATCACCAAGATCAACAACTGCTTTGGGATTTTCTGCTTCTATCTTCACTGGAATTGAAAAATATATTTCATCTCCCCATGTATTCACTCTACCTGTAATTGGCAATTTATTCCAAATAGACTCTGCAGTTTTAGTATCATTCAATATTGCTTCTACTTCAACATCTCCTGATTTTATCTTTATCTTCTTCATACATCTCCCTCTTTTTTTATGGTGGGCGCGATAGGAGTTGAACCTATGACCTCTGCTCTGTGAAAGCAGCGCTCTAACCAACTAAGCTACGCGCCCAAATTAAATAAAAATAATTCTATCTTTTATGAAAACTTCTTCATTATAAAATTGGAAAGATTCATTTTCTAGCATAAATATGGGGATCAATAGTAGCTGGGTCTATTGCTTTTCCATATCTTCTCACTTCATAATGTACATGTGGTCCTGTAGTATGACCCGTTACACCAACTAAAGCAATTACATCTCCTCTTTTAACCTCATCACCCTTTTTTACTAATATTTTACTACAATGAGCATATCTTGTTGTAAATCCATAACCATGGTCAAGTATAACAAGTAACCCATATCCACCTAATCTTCCAGTAAATACAACTTTACCATCTGCTGTTGCCCTAATATTAGAACCAATTCTATTAGCAATGTCTATACCCATATGCCAGTCTTTTTTTTCATTATTATCTGAATCTCCCATATAATCTAATACCATCTTCCTATAGCCAAAAGTAGAAGTAACATATCCTTTCAAAGGAAGTCCCTTAGGGGTTGCTGCCCAAATAGACCGTTGCTTTAAAATGTGCTTCTCAACTTCTTTAAAACTTTGTTCTCTCAGTTCTATTTCTGTCATCATCTTGTTAAGGGTTTCTTTAATATCTTCTTTTTTTACTTCAGAACTTAGTAGATTTTCTAAAACTCTCTGGTCATCTTTTGTAGGACCACCTACGCCACTACCTTCAATAAGAGCCTTTTTATTTTTATAGCCAACCATTTCTCTTAACTTTTTTTCCTGTTCGGCAAACTTTTGAACCCTATCTTGTAATTTCTTAAATTGTTCATTTAAAACAAACACTTTATCTTGTAAGGTTTTTACTGCCTCTTGGGCAACACGATAATCAATATTACATTTAATTATATAAATAGAATAGGAAATTACCGATACAATTATTAATAACAATAATATTGCTATTGTTAATGGAATCTTAAATTGAAAAATTTTAACATTATGATGAGGAACAATCATTATTGTGATTTTTTTACTAAAAATTTTCTTTAAAATATTCATAAGCATAATTAAATTATATATTACTTTTTTATTTTAGTCAACCTTAAAAAATTTTTTTGCAGGCCTGTGAAGGTAGATCGTACCCCCTTGGCGAAGAACCATCACTTAAAGTATAACAATTAGAAATCAAATCGTCAAGAAAAATAGGTGGAAGTAAAACTATTTTTGGATTAATATTTGGTTCTCTTTCCATAATTATTTGAAGCGGTGTCTTCCCACCCTTCGAAGAATTTGGTCTAACAATGTTATAAAAATACTGATAAGCAGTTGCCTTTTGTTTAAAATCATTATTAGAATAAAAATCTTCAATGTCATAAAACTCCATTTCAATATTGTTATGAACAGTCTCTATGTCAGCTTGCCACCTATGAGCTCCAGGTGGTATGGTTTGATGAATGCAACCATAACCACTTCTTTCGATGGTCTTTGTGAATTCACTATCTTCATGAGCATTCCATGAACCAACAAATTCTGAACCATTGTCAGATTGAATAATAGAACCGTTAAGATTAACTCCGCAAAATGCAAGATGTTTGATAATACAATTAATGAATAAAGTAGAATGTGTTAAGGATTTTTCAGAAGCAAAACCAAGAAATTGAAGACCTGCTACCATTTCTCTAAAAGTAAACTGGTATTCTGGCAATTGTAATTGCTTCATGTATGGCCAGTATCTTGGAATATCTTCTAAATCTTTTGTATCAATAAAATTCATACCAAATAATCTATATTTCATTTTTATTTCTCTTAAATCATTTTTTCTACGATATTTCTTTTTGATTTTTCTTTGTATACCATACAATTTAAATATTCTAGATATAGTTTTTCCTGAACAAGGGATATTAAAGTCTCTTTTAAGTCTATTAGCACCCCATGTAGGAAGAGATTTTTTAATGCTAACTATTTGATCTTCTAATTCTTTAGATATTTTGTGAGGTATGTTATGAGGAGCTTTAGATAATTCCTTAAGTCCATCTACACCATTTTTATTGTATCTATATAACCATTTTCTTACAGTTTTAGGAGTAGTAGAAAATTTTCTTGCAGTAGGTTTTATGCCATTTTCTTTGGCATGTATAACTAGATGGTATCTGAAATAAATTTTATCTTTACTTTTTCGTATCATAGTGTAATATGTTATAGGACACATATGGGCACACCTCCCTTTTGAGATGTATTTAAGGGATATTTTAGGAGATTAAAGCCCTATGTGTCCACTATAATTTTGGATATTATTCAAAATATCTTTTAAATTTAAGTTTTCTTTATTAATTTTATTTGGTTTTTTAATATTAGAGATATAGTTTTTTTAATTTTTGTATACCATATGGTTCCAAAGCACTTTAACAGGGGGATACGATCTGCCTTCCCATTACCACATCATCTAAAATTTTCTATTTGATTTTTAAAGGTTTTTTTGGTATAATTGTAAAATCTATGTTTAAGTTAAAGAAAAAAAGGAATAAGTTTTTGATAAAGTTTAAGTCGTTTAAAGAATTTAATGAATATGTCTTGAAAGAGTTCTGTAAAAAGAAGTTTATTCCTAAAGAAACTGAAGAATTTTTTCAGGAATATGATGGATATATTAAAAATCCATATAAACCTGGCATTTATAGGTTTAAGTCATTTACACAGGCAAGAAAATATGATACAAAATTATGGATTAAAAATAAATGATAACTTTATCTAAACTAAATAAAGTTTGTAAACTTCTCAATAAGTATTGTGTTAGATATGTTGTTATAGGTGGCTGTGCAATTTTTATGCATGGTTATGAAAGGACAACAAGAGACATTGATTTACTAGTAGATGTAAGTGATAAAAATATTAAAAAACTTAAAAAAGCATTAAAGAAAATTTTACCTGAGGCGTGTAAAGAATTAAAGGTGGATGATGTAAGAAAAAATATAGTAGTTAGAATGGTTGGAAAGGATTTAATTATTGATTTAATAGGGAAGGTAGGGAGTATAGTTTATAATGATGTAGAAACTGATCTTCTCATTCAGAAAGTGAAAAGGATAAAAATACCCATTGCTGGGTTAGAGACTATGCTAAAACTTAAGCAAGGGATAAGAGAAACAGATAAAAAAGATTATTTATTTTTACTTGGTAAAAAAAGATACTTAGAGCAGAAGAGAAATAAAGTAAGGAGGTAAGTTTGGTTAATCAAGACTCCGGAGTTTCTTATAAAGAAAGAACTATCCCTGTTAATATTGAAGAAGAAGTTAAATCTTCATATATTGATTTTGCAATGAGTGTTATTGTTGGAAGAGCTCTTCCGGATGTTAGAGATGGTTTAAAACCAGTGCAGCGAAGAATACTTTACGCAATGAATGAGATGGGGTTGCATCATAATAAACCGTATCGAAAATCAGCAAAAGTTGTTGGTGAAGTTTTGGGTAATTATCATCCACATGGTGATATTGCTGTATATGAATCGATGGTAAGGATGGTACAGGATTTTGTTTATAGATATCCACTTTTAGATGGGCAGGGAAATTTTGGTTCAATTGATGGAGACCCTCCAGCAGCAATGCGTTATACAGAGATAAAGTTATCAGCAATTGCTGAAGAAATCTTAGTAGATATTGATAAAAATACAGTAGATTTTGTTCCTAATTATGATCAATCTAAAGAAGAACCTGTGGTTTTACCAACAAAACTTCCTAATTTATTAATAAATGGTTGTTCAGGAATAGCAGTTGGAATGGCTACGAATATCCCCCCACACAATCTTTCTGAGGTTGTAGATGCACTTATTATGCTTATTGATGATCCTGATGTTAGTATAGAAAAGTTAATGACATGTATAAAAGCACCGGATTTTCCAACAGGTGGATATATTTTAGGAGAAGATGGAATTAAAGATGCATATAAGACAGGAAGAGGTTCTTTAACCCTGCAAGCAAGGACAAAGATTGAAAATGTGAAGGGAGGGAAGGAAAGGATTATAATTTATGAAATTCCTTATCAAGTAAATAAATCACAACTTATAGAATCTATAGCAAATCTTGTTAGAGATAAAAAAATAGAAGGGATCTCAGATGTAAGAGATGAAAGCGATAAAGAAGGAATAAGGATTGTTATAGATATAAGAAGAGATGAAAATGCTCAGATAATTTTAAATCAATTGTTTAAACATACATCACTTCGAACTACTTTTGGAGTAATAATGCTTGCTTTAGTTGATGGAGAACCACAGATACTTAACTTAAAAGGGATTCTTACTCAGTATATTGATTACAGGAGGAATGTTGTAGTAAGGAGGACAAAATTTGAACTTGATAAAGCAGAAAAAAGACTTCACATAATTGAGGGTTTAAGAATTGCATTAAAGGAGTTAAATAAAATTATAAAATTAATTAGAAGTTCAAAGGATACTGAGACTGCGAAAAAAGGATTGATAAAGAATTTTAAATTATCACCTATTCAGGCACAGGCAATACTTGATATGAGATTACAACAACTAACAAACTTAGAAAGGGATAAGATAGAAGAGGAATATAAAGAATTGATAAAACTTATTTCTAAATTGAAAGATATTTTAGCAAATCCCAAAAAAGTGTTGTCTTTGATTAAAGAAGAATTAATAGAATTAAAGAAAAAATATGGCGATGGGAGAAGGACAGAAGTAATAGGGAAAGTAGAAGAGATAAAAGTCGAAGATTTAATTAAAGAAGAAGATGTTGTTGTTACTTTATCCCATGCAGGTTATGTAAAGAGGTTGCCTGTTTCTTCATATAAGGCTCAAAAAAGAGGTGGTAAAGGGATTACTGGAATGGAAACAAAAGAAGAGGATTTTGTTGAAGATTTATTTATTACAACTACGAAAGATTATCTGCTTCTCTTTACAAATAAGGGAAAAGTTTTCTGGCTTAAAGTTTATGAGATACCAGAAGCAGGGAGATATAGTAAAGGTAAGCCTATAGTAAATTTGATAAATATAGATAAAGAAGAGATTATAACAGCAGCAATTTCTGTTAAAGAATTTAAGGATGATATGTATTTAGTTATGGCAACAAAACAAGGTTTGGTGAAGAAGACAAAACTATCTGAATACAGTAATCCAAGGTCTACGGGTATTATTGCAATAAAATTAAGAGAAAAAGATGAGTTAATAGGAGTTAAAATAACCACTGGTAAGGAGGATGTGATTCTTGCTACAAGAAATGGATATGCTATTAGGTTCAAAGAAGATGAGATAAGGGAAATAGGGAGAACAGGAATTGGGGTGAAAGGAATAAAATTAAGAAAGGAAGATTATGTTGTAGGAATGGAAGTAGTAAAAGGGAAAGCAAGTTTACTTACTGTTACTGAAAATGGTTATGGCAAAAGAACTGATTTGGGTGCATATAGAGTACAAAGTAGAGGAGGTAAAGGTCTTATTAATATAAAAACAGAAGATAGAAATGGATTAGTTGTAGGTATTAAAGAGGTAACAGAAGATGATGAAATAATGGTAATTACAACTTCTGGCTTGGTCATAAGAATTAAGGTTTCAGATATTAGAATAACAGGTCGTTCAACTATGGGAGTTAGATTAATAAAATTAGATAAAGAAGACAAAGTTACTGCAGTAGCAAGATTAGCAGTTAAAGATGAAGAATAGTTAAAGACAGTATAAAGTATACAGTATGTAGTATATAGTGGAATAAAAAAGGAGAATGGAATGATAAAAAATGTTTTTTTAATTTTTACCATATTGATTTACATATGTTTTGGGGGAGAAAGAGGGGATGCATTTAAGAAAGGGCATGCTGCAGAAAGTTATGAGGAAGCGTTAAAGTGGTATAAAAGAGCACTTGAACTATGTAAAGATAATGAGAATATTCCTAAAGCATGGGCATATAATAATATTGGATATGTTTATATAAGAATGGGTAAATGGGAATTGGCTTTAGAAAATTTGGAAAAATCTATTAAGGAGTATGATAAAATACCTGTTGCTTGGAACAATCTTGGTATAGTTTATGAAAACTTAGCCTTACTTAAAGAAGTAAGTAAAGTAGAGAAGGTAAATAAAGAAAAGAAAGAGAAAAAAGAATGGGATGAAGAATTATTAAGAAAAGCAATAGATGCTTATAAAAGAGCCATTGATTTAAAACCAACTGAGGAAAAGTATAAATTAAATAAGGAAAGAGTAGAATCGTTAATTCAAAATAAATGAGTGGCATTCTGTATATAGTTTCAACTCCAATTGGTAATTTGGAAGATATTACACTCCGAGCAATAAGAATTTTTAAAGAAGTTGATTTAATTGCTGCAGAGGATACTAGAGTTACTAAGAAATTATTAAATCATTTAAATATAAACAAACAGTTGATAAGTTATTTTGAATACAACAAATTAGAAAGAGGAGAATACTTAATAAATTTATTAAAGGAAGGTAAGAATATTGCATTAGTATGTGATGCAGGAACTCCTTGTATTTCCGATAGCGGTTATTTGTTAATAGACAAGGCGTATAAAAATGATATAAAAGTAGTTTCTATTCCGGGACCTTCTTCTTTAACAGCATCTTTAAGTATTTCAGGGGTGAATACTGATAGATTTATATTTTTAGGTTTTTTAAAGAAAAAATCCTCAAAAAGGAGAAAAGAACTTGAAAGATATAAAAACGAAGATAAAGCTTTAGTTTTTTTTGAATCACCTCATAGAATATTGCAAACATTGATGGATATAAAACAAATTTTTCAAGAATCTTTTATTGTTATTACAAGAGAACTTACTAAAAAGTTTGAGGAAGTTATAAGAGGGAGTCCAGATGAGGTGATAGAGTATTTAAAATCAAAAAAAATTTTAGGTGAATTTTGTGTTATAATTAAAAATATGGAAAAATGAGATTACTTAGAAGAATAATTACTATCCCTATTTTAATAATTGCTATAATTCTAACAATAGGATTTATTAAGTCATTATCTTACCTGCAAGATGTAAAACATTCTGAAGTAGTTTTTTTTAGCGGATTTTTAAGTTATCTTATTTTACATTTTTTATTTTATAAACCTATATTTATGCATGTAATGGCACATGAGTTTACCCATGCCTTATGGGCACTTATCTTTGGTGGTAAAGTTAAATCTTTAAATATTAGCGAAGAAGGTGGTAGTGTTACAATAGATAAAACAAATTTTTTAATAATACTTGCTCCTTATTTTTTTCCTCTTTATACATTTTTAGTTGTGTTATTATATTTTATTGTAGATAAGAAATATATAGATTTTGTAATATTTTTTATAGGATTTACATTAAGTTTTCATTTGGTATTAACTTTATTTTCAATAAAACAAAGACAAAAGGACCTTAAAGAAGTTGGTATACTTTTTTCTTTATCATTTGTATATTGTATAAATTTACTAATTATTGTTATAATTTTTTCAATAATTTCACCGCAGTATTATATTTTAAATTTTTTAAACGAAGTAGTAAAAATTTTTGTTAAAATAGGAAATGCAATATGCCCGAACTACCTGATTTAGAAGTATTTGCAGAGAATTTAACAAAGTTGATTTTAAATAAAAAAATAATAAATGTTAGAGTAATAAAAGAAAAACCTATATCTCCTTTAAAACCAAGTGAATTTATTAATAAAGTAAAAGGTAAAAAGGTGATAAAGATAAATAGAATAGGTAAACAGTTACTATTTACACTTGATAGTGATGATAAACTATTAGTACATTTAATGCTTCATGGAGAATTAAGTTATAACAAAGTGGAAGATGTCTTACCAAAGTTTGCTTGTGTGGTTTTTGAATTTGATGATAAACATAATTTGGTCTTTTCTGATTTTACTCAATGGATGAAACTAAAGATAAATTCTAATGAAAAATTTGGATTAGATCCTCTTAGTAAAGAATGGACATTTGATGCTTTTAAAAATATTTTATTAAAGAGAGCAAAGATGAATATAAAACAAGTTTTAATGGACCAAAATCTAATAGGAGGAATAGGTAATGCGTTTGCTGATGAGATTTTATGGAAGGCAAAAATTAGACCTAATAGAGCTGTATGTGATTTAAGTGATTCCGAAATTGCTAATTTATATAAGTGTATTCCTTTAGTATTAAAAGAAGGTATAATAGAAGTAAGAAAAGGACAGAAAGGTGGAATAACAGGAGAGATAAGGGGGTTCTTAGCGGTTCATGGTAAAGAAACTTGTCCAAGTGGTCATAAAATAAAGACTGTAAAAATAGGAGGAAGGGGAAGTGAATATTGCCCGATTTGTCAAAAGTAAACCTAAAATTGCAATAACAATGGGAGATCCTGCAGGAATAGGACCTGAGATTATATTAAAATCTTTAGAAAAAATAAAAGAGATCTGCAATCCTATAATAATCTGTGATGGTGAGTTTTTAAAAAAGATTGCCAAAAGGTTAAATATAAAACTAAATGATGAATATATCCTTGATATGAAAAATATCAATACTAAAATTAAAGTTGGGCAAATAAATAAATTTGCAGGTATAGTATCTTTTCAATATATAAAAAAGGCAGTAGATCTTGCTTTAAAGAAAGAAGTAAATGCAATAGTAACTGCTCCTATAAATAAAAAGAGTCTTGAAGAAGATAAAATTAATTTTCAAGGTCATACTGAAATGCTTGCTAAATTAACAAATACAAAAAATTTTGCAATGATGCTTATAGGAGATTTTTTAAGAGTAGTTTTAGTAACAACACATGTTTCAATAAAAGATGTTCCAAAGCTAATAAGTAAAAGTAATATTTATGAAAAGATAAAATTAACTTCTATCTGGCTTAAAAAATATTTTAAAATAAGAAAGCCAGTAATTGCTGTTGCTGGTTTAAATCCACATTCAGGTGAGAATGGATTATTTGGGAATGAAGAAGTTAAAGAGATTATTCCTGCTGTAGAGAAAGCTAGAAGAAACTTGAAAGCGGAGATTATTGGTCCAGTACCACCTGATGTATTGTTTTATAAGGCTAGCAAAGAAAAATACGATGCTGTAATCTGTATGTACCATGATCAGGGATTAATTCCTTTAAAAATGATTGCTTTTGAAAAGGGAGTAAATGTTACATTGGGTCTTCCTATAATAAGGACGTCACCAGACCATGGAACTGCATATGATATAGCAGGAAAAGGGATTGCTAATCCAAGTAGTTTTATTTCAGCAGTTGAATTAGCATCTTTTTTAACGAAGTAAAAATATTATTGTTGTCATTTTTAAAAAAGTTATATATAATATAACCGATGAGATGTCCATTTTGTGGTTATAAAAATGATAAAGTCTTAGATTCTAGGGAAAGCAAAGATGGTAAATCTATTAGAAGAAGACGAGAATGTTTAAAATGTTCTAAAAGATTTACTACTTACGAACAAGTAGAAGAGATATTACCTGTAGTAGTAAAAAAGGATGGTAGGAGAGAAGCATTTAATAGTTTCAAAATATTAAATGGATTAAAGAAAGCATGTGAAAAAAGGCCAATTTCGTTAGCCACCATGGAAAAGATAGTGGAGGATATAGAAAAAGAGATTCAAAATAAGATGGAGAAAGAAATTTCTGCTTCAGAAATAGGTGATATGGTAATGGCTCGTTTAAAAAAATTAGATGATGTTGCTTATGTTAGATTTGCTTCTGTTTATAGGCAATTTAAGGATATTAATGAATTTATGGATGAAATAAAAAAGATGTTAAATCAGTAGGAGGAGTGAGTTATGGCAGTATCAATGAAAAAGAAATTAGCACAGATGCTAGTAGATGAAGGTATAATTACAGAAGCACAATTACAGGAGGCTTTAAAGGAACAAAAAGCAAGTGGTATAAGATTAGAACAAGCGTTAGTAAAACTTGGATATGTGACGAATGAAATAATTATAGCTTTTATGGGAACTCAAATGGGGATTCCTACTGTTAATTTTTCTGATTTAGGTGAACTTGATGCTAATGTGGTAAAGTTAGTACCGGAGAATATCTGTCAGAGACAAACTTTAATACCAATTTCAAAAACTGGTAATACTTTAACAATAGCAATGGCTGATCCATTAAATGTCTCTGCTATAGATGATATAAGACTTATGACAGGATTTGAAATTAAACCTGTTCTTGCTTCTGAGGCAGATATAAAACAGGCTATTGTTAAATATTTTAGTACTTCTTCTGCAGAGATGGAAGAAGTTATGAAAGATCTTGAAAATGTGGGAGATATTGAAGTTGTAGAAACAGAGGAAGAGATAGATGCTGCAAAACTTGCTGCAGCAAGTGAAGATGCACCAATTGTAAAATTAGTAAATGCAATACTTACAAGAGCTATTGAGGAGGGGGCTTCTGATATCCATTTGGAGGTTTATGAAAAGAGTACAAGAACGAGATATAGGATTGACGGAGTGTTGCATGAAAGACCATCTCCACCAAAGAAAATTTATCCTGCTCTTGTTTCAAGAATTAAAATCATATCTGAATTAGATATTGCTGAAAGAAGAAAACCACAAGATGGTAGATGTAAAATTAAAGTAGCTGGAAAAGAAGTTGATATGCGTGTTTCTATTTTACCAACCTCCTTTGGAGAAAAAGTGGTTATCCGTATTTTAGATACAAGCAATTTGCAGCTAGATTTGTCACAATTAGGATTTGAACCAGATGTTTTGCAGATTTATAAGAAAAATATAGAGGCACCTTATGGTATGATTCTTGTTACAGGACCTACCGGTTCAGGTAAATCTACAACATTATACTCAACTTTATCATTACTTAATTTTCCTGATGTAAATATCTTAACAATAGAAGATCCTGTAGAGTTTATTGTAAAGGGTATAAATCAGGTTCAGGTGAATCCAAAAGCAGGTCTTACATTTGCAAGTGGATTACGTTCATTTTTAAGACAGGACCCTGATATTATAATGGTTGGAGAAATCCGTGATGGAGAGACAGCTGGTATTGCTATTAATGCTGCTTTGACAGGGCATTTGGTTTTGTCTACACTTCACACAAATGATGCTCCTGGTGCAGTAACTCGACTTGATAATATGGGTATTGAACCATTTTTAATTTCATCATCAGTTATTATGGTTATTGCTCAAAGGCTTGTAAGAAAAATATGCCCTAAATGTAAGGAACCTTATGAGGTTTCTCCAGAAGTTTTAGAAGATTTAAATATAAAACCTCAAGAGGGAGAGAAAATAATTTTTTATAAGGGGATGGGATGTTCTTATTGTGCAAATACCGGTTATAAAGGAAGGGCAGCTATATATGAAGTTATGACCATGAATGATGAGATAAGAAAGGCAATTTTAAGAAGGGCAACTGCTTCTGAGATTAAAAAGATTGCAGTAGAGAGTGGGATGATTACTTTAAGAGAAGCAGGGATTAGAAAAGTAAAAGCAGGAGTAACAAGTATAGAGGAGTTGTTAAGGGTAACAACAGCAGACTAAAAAGTAAAAAACAAATAAAGTGATAGTTACTTTATTTACTACTAATAGGGGGGATAATGATAACAATTAATGATTTATTAAAATTACTCTTTGAAAAGAATGCTTCTGATTTACATTTAACAGCAGGTTCGCCTCCAGTTTTAAGGATAGATGGAGATATTGTTCCAGTGGAATTAGAAAAATTGACACCAGAGGTTTGTCAAGAGCTTATTTATGGGGTTTTAACAGATGAACAGAAAGAAAGATTTGAAAGAGAGAATGAACTTGATTTAGCATTTGGAGTAAAGGGATTAGGTAGAATCAGAATGAATGTTTTTAGACAAAGAGGAGCAGTAGCAGCAGCACTTAGAAATATTCCAAGTAGGATTCCAACTTTTGATGAGTTAGGACTACCGGAGGTTGTTAGTAAAACAATAGTTAAATTACCAAAAGGACTTGTACTCGTTACAGGTCCCACTGGATCAGGTAAGTCAACTACTATTGCTTCGATGATTGATTTTATAAATTCAGATAGAAAAGGTCATATTATTACTGTTGAAGATCCTATTGAATATGTTTATACTCACAAGAATTGTATAGTTAATCAAAGGGAGGTAGGAACAGATACACCAAGTTTTGCAAGTGCATTAAAACATATATTAAGACAGGATCCCGATGTAATAGTAATAGGAGAAATGAGAGATTTAGAAACAATTCAAGCAGCTTTAACAATAGGAGAAACAGGACATTTAGTATTTGCAACATTACATACTACTGATGCAGTTCAAAGTATAAATCGTATGATAGATGTTTTTCCTCCACATCAACAACAGCAGGTAAGAACACAGGTATCATTTGTTTTACAAGGTATTCTTTCTCAACAGCTATTACCAAGAGCATATTCAGGAGGTAGAGTTGCTGCAATAGAAGTTTTAATACCAAATGCAGCAGTTAGAAATTTAATAAGAGAGGATAAAATTCATCAGATTTATTCAGTTATGCAAACATCAACAGAGATTGGTATGCAAACTATGAATCAGGCTTTATTTAATCTTTATCAGAAACAATTGATTACTTATAATGAGGCTATGGCAAATACTACAGATCCTAAGGAGTTAGAAAGAATGATAAAAGGTGGATAGAGGAAATAAATTAGATGGGGGTATGAAAGATGGCTTTATTTAGTTATAAAGCAAAATCACCAACTGGGGCTGTTATTACAGGAAGTATGGAAGCGGAAAGTGAAAGAGTCTTAGCAGCAAAGTTAAGAGCTCAAAAATTAACATTACTTTCTGCTACTTTGGAGAAGAAAAAGGGTTTTAAATATCCTTTTGGAAAAGGTAAAGTAACTACAAAAGATTTAAGTGTGTTTTGTAGACAGTTTGCTACAATGATTAGTGCTGGCGTACCAGTATTGCAGAGTTTAAATATAATATATGATCAGGTTGAAAATAAAACTTTAAAAATGGTAGTTGGTAAGATAAGAGAAGATATAGGGAGTGGTTCTACTTTAACAGATGCGCTTGCGAAGCATCCAAATATATTCTCAGATTTGTTTATTAATATGGTAAAAGCAGGTGAAGCTGCAGGTATTTTAGAAGGTATATTACAGAGATTGTCTTCATATTTAGAGAAGTCCGATTCATTAAGAAGAAAGATAAAATCAGCAATGATGTATCCTCTGGTAGTTAGTTCAATAGCAGTTGCTGTAACAATATTTTTAATAGTTTTTGTTATACCTACTTTTAAAAGCGTTTTTGAGAGTTTTGGTCATCAATTACCCCTTCCAACAAGGATTTTACTCAATATAAGCGATTTTATGAAAAAATTTTTTTTACCACCCCAGATAATAATTGAAATAGGGATAATAATTACAATTGTTATTGCATTAAAGAAATTTTTAAGCACCAGAAAAGGAAGATTATTGTGGAATTCAATACAACTTAAACTTCCTTTGTTTGGGATTTTAGTTAAAAAAGTTGCTATAGCAAAATTTGCTCGAACATTAGGAACTTTAGTTAAAGCAGGTGTTCCAATATTAGAAGCTTTAGATATAACTGCAAAAACAGCAGGTAATTTAGTTATAGAAGAAGCAGTTATGAAAGTTAGGTCTAGTATTAAAGAAGGAGAGAGTATTACAGAACCACTTAAGGCATGTGGAATATTTCCACCTATGGTTACTCAGATGGTTTCTGTAGGAGAAGAAACCGGAACTGTAGATGATATGTTGATAAAATCTGCTGATTTTTATGATGATGAAGTTGATACCGCAATATCAGGTTTAACTTCTGTAATAGAACCTTTACTTATTGCTTTTATGGGTATAGTAATAGGTTCTATAGTGATTGCAATGTTTATGCCTATGTTTGAATTAGGAGGTATAGTTGGTTAAAGTGGATATAAAATCTAAATTAAATCCAAATGTAATAAATGCACCACTCTCTGGTATAAGAAAGATTGCAGAATTAACTTTGCAAATGAAGGATGTTATAAGACTTGACCTTGGAGAACCTGATTTTGATACACCTCAACATATTAAAGATGCAGCAATTAAGGCTTTAAATGAAGGTTTTACTCATTATACTGCAGGACCTGGAATAATAGAATTAAGAAAAGCAATAGCAAAGAAGTTGAAAGAAGAAAATAATATGGAGTATGACCCAGAAACTGAAATTACAGTGACTGTAGGTGGAATTGGGGCAATATTTTCTGCACTTCAAACAATTTTAAATCCTGGTGATGAAGTGATAATTTCTGATCCTGTATGGCCAGTTTATTTGGGTGTTTTAGGAATACTAAATGCAAAACCAATTTTTGTGACTTTAAAAGAAGAAAATGAATTTAACATAATTCCTCAAGAGGTTCAGAATAAAATAACTAAAAAAACCAAAGTAATAATTATAAACAGTCCTAATAATCCTACTGGTGGTGTAATGACTGAAGAAAATTTAAAAGGTATAGCAGAAATAGCAAAAAAGAATAATATATTCGTATTTTCTGATGAATCTTATGAAAAATTGATTTTAGGAGAAAAAAAACATATAAGCATAGGAAGTTTGCCTGGTATGAGAGATTTAACAATTAGTCAATTTACTTTTTCTAAGACGTATGCAATGACTGGATGGAGAGTTGGCTTTGTATCGGCTTCTTCTGAAATTTCAAAGGAGTTAAGGAAAGTTAGTCTTTATACAGTTACTCACGTTACTTCAATAGCTCAGAAAGCAGCTTTAGCAGCATTAAGTGGACCACAGGATTGTGTAAAAAAAATGGTTGAGGCATATAAGGAAAGAGGGGATATATTAGTAAAGGGTTTAAATGATACTGGTAAAATATCATGTTTAGAACCGGATGGTGCTTTTTATACTTTTGCAAATATATCAAAATTAAATATTAGTGCAGAGGATTTTGTAATAAGGATGATTAAGTCAGTAGGTGTTTCTGCTGTACCTGGTTCTTCTTTTGGAAATAGTGGAGAAGGATATGTTAGATTCTGCTTTGCAAATTCAAAGGAAAACATAAAAGAAGCAGTTAATAGAATAAGTAAATTCGTAAAAAGTTTATAAAAATGGGGGTATAAAAATGGGTAATATAGGATTTCCCGAGTTAATAGTAATTCTTATTATTGCTTTAATAGTATTTGGTGCAGGAAGACTCCCCGAGATTGGTTCTGCTATAGGCAAGAGTATAAAAGAGTTTAAAAAAGCAATGAAGGAAGATTCTGAAGAAGATAAAAAATCTGAATCTAAAGAGGAAAAAAAATAGTTGTAATAAAACTTCTTAAGGGCAAATCTGATAAAATATGATTTTAAGCATTTTTAGTCAGATTATATTCTCACCATTTAATTAAGTAATTAGAAAGGAGGAGGAATGATAGGAAAGGTAGGATTGCAGTTGTATACTTTAAGAAGTTTTTTAAAGACAGAGACAGATATTAGATCTACGTTAAAAAAAGTAAAGGAAATTGGTTATAATACTGTGCAAGTTTCTGGTCTTGGTCCAATTGAACCCAAAGTGTTAAAGGAAATTTTAAATGAGTTTAATCTTAAAGCAAGTTCATCTCATATTGGATATAATAATTTAATTAATGAACCTGAGAAGATTTTAGAAGAAGCAAAATTACTTGGATATGAGACAGTAGCATGTCCTAGTTTGCCAAATGAGTTACGTAATGAAGCAGGTTATAAAAAGGCTGCAAAAGAGTTAAGCAAAGTAGGAAAATTTTTCTATGAAAATGGCTTAATTCTTGTTTATCATAATCATGCTTTTGAATTACAGAGATATAACAGTGGATTGGGTTTAGAGATTTTATTTAATGAAAGTGACCCTAAGTATCTACAGACTGAAATAGATACATATTGGATTCAATTTGGAGGAGGAGACCCTGCTGAATGGATATTAAGATATAAAGATAGAGCACCTATAGTTCATATTAAAGATATGGCTATAAGGGAAAATAAACAAATCATGATAGAAATAGGAAATGGAAATTTAAATTGGCCTAAAATTTTTGAGGCATTGAAAGAAGCAAAAACTAAATGGTATATGGTTGAGCAAGATGATACTAACGAACTAAACCCTTTTGAAAGTGTTAAAATAAGTTTGAATAATTTAAAGAAAATGGGGATTTATGCCTAAGGAAAAAAAATATTTAGCATTTGATTTAGGGGCTGAAAGTGGAAGGGCTATTGTTGGTTTTTTTAATGGAAAAACTTTAAGATTAGAAGTTTTACATCGTTTTAAGAACGAACCTGTTATGTTAGGTGATACTTTATATTGGGATGTACTCTCTCTATTTAAAGAAATGAAGAATTCTTTAAAGATGTATAAAGCAAAATATGGAAATAGTTTAGAGAGTATTGGAGTGGATACATGGGGAGTTGATTTTGGTTTAATTGCTAAAGACGGGAAGTTGGTATCTAATCCAGTTCATTATAGAGATAAACGTACTAATGGGATTTTAAAAGAGGCTTTTAAAATATTACCTAGATATGAGATATATAAAAGAACTGGAATCCAAATTATGCAGTTTAATACTTTATATCAAC
>Ga0078972_1009321_pt1 | contig 19485 bp, 15 predicted proteins | sample YelNatPaOPGAMG01_FD_67568 | JGI IMG/M metagenome (GOLD analysis project Ga0078972, IMG submission 67568) | Hot spring thermophilic microbial communities from Obsidian Pool, Yellowstone National Park, USA - OP-RAMG-01 (SPADES assembly) (version 2) | ecosystem: Environmental > Aquatic > Thermal...
TCCCCCCTTGTGGGGGAGGGTTGGGGTGGGGGGGAATGGTTCTCCCTCCCCCAAAAGGAGGGAGCCTTGTTTCTCCCTCCCCCCTTGTGGGGGAGGGTTGGGGTGGGGGGGAATGGTTCTCCCTCCCCCACAAGGAGGGAGCCTTGTTTCTCCCTCCCCCCTTGTGGGGGAGGGTTGGAGGGGGGGAAGGGGAAAAATATCAAATCCCTCCATGCCCAGTATAAGTAAGCCCCAAGAAAACGTAGCTCAGCAAGTAGAGCAACGGGCTGGTAATGCTTTTCACACCCGCAAGACCCCGAATTATTCGGGAGGGTACATGTCTACTACACCTGTTGCTTGGCAACTACCCGTAACAGGCGTAGTAGGAATGGCAGGAGAGAAGCTAGCAACGCAAAGCCCAGAAAGTTGCGGGCCATTTTCTCGCATCGCAGTGAAGGCGGAGGGACTCGAACCCTCGACCTACGGATTAAAAGTCCGTTGCTCTACCGACTGAGCTACGCCTTCCAAGTGTTTGGAAGAACAGGTTTTATATCGCTTTCTCTTTCTATCACAGTTCCAGGTGTAACGCCTACTTCTACGCTTGACACCTGCTGATAACTCTGTCCAGAACAAATGGCCGATCCAGTCACAGCAGATCGGCCTTGAACACAGCAACGGGGCTTTTGAGAAACGTTGCTGTGCCTGATTCTCATTCTATCTCCGATGCTGCATTCGGCAAACCCGCAGCGCCAGCAGGAACGCCCCCTTGCTGGCACTGCGGGTGGGTGAGGCTCAACGCAGCTTGTGTCCACATGACCGAGGCGTCACAGTCGCCAGCTTGCTCTTGTTGCCCCTGGGACAGATTGCTTGTAGACGAGCAGTTCAAAATTCAAGGACATGGCGCGTCAGGTAATCCGACAGTGTCAACCCCATGAGGATAACCAACCAGAACAAGCTGGCCAATACGGCCAGCCACGATGCTTTTGAACTGTGCAGCAAATCCATAAAAAACAATCCCACCAGGGATGCTTTGACGACGCCGATAAGTACACCGACCGTTGTGTGCCACGGACCTAATTCCAAAAAAGATACGTATACAGTCACAAGCGTCAGTGCGATCAGCGCAGCAAAGACCTTATAATAAGTCCAGGTTGGCATGATAGGTCCGGACATGACTTCTCCCTAAAAATGTAAATCGGTTGGGTGATGGGTGCCCGTCAGGTACAACAACGGCAACAAGAAGATCCACACAATATCTACAAAGTGCCAATACAAGCCGACGATCTCGACAGGCATATAGCGCACAGGAGTAAGCCAACCGCGGCGTGCTTCAATCACCAGCCAAATTAACAGTCCCATGCCGACGATCATGTGGGCGGCGTGCAGGCCGGTCATGATGTAATAAAACACCAGCATTAGCTGGACGTGCTGTGGTTGGATCGGCGCCTCAACTCCCTCAACTTTCGTCCATTCGTCGGGATCGAATGCCAAAACGGGGACCAGTTTTTCCTTGTAGTCCTCATAATATTCCACCACTTTGAAGCCGAGAAAAGTGCCCCCCAGCAGGATCGTCAGCAGCAGACAGGTGAGTAACATTTGCTGCCGGCCGACGCGCGTGGCGTGGACGGACAGGGCCATCGTCAAGCTGCTGGACAAGAGGACGATGGTGTTGATGGAGCCGATCAAGATGTTGAGCCGGGCGCTGGCGGCCTCGAAGTCCAACGGATAACGGAGACGATAGATGGCGTAGCAAGTGAAGATGGCGCCGAAGATCAGTACCTCCGTCGCCAAGAAGATCCACATGCCGAACGTCGCCGTCTCGCGCTGCTGTTCGAGATTTTCAAAGTGGTGGGCCAGGACTGCATGGTTAGTGGACAAGAGCGCTCTCCTCCATCGAGTATTCGTAGGGTCCCGTGGTGACGATGGGCGTCTCGTCAAAGTTGTGCGGCGGCGGCGGCGAGGGCGTTTGCCATTCCAGGCCCGTAGCGTTCCAGGGATTGGGGCCGGACGGCTTGCCGGCGTACAGCGACCAGAGCATGTAAAACAACGGCAGCACGTAACCGACGGCCAGGATCGAGGCCCCCGCCGACGACATGACGTTGAGCACTTGAAATTCCGGCGGATAAACGTGATAGCGCCGCGGCATGCCCAGGTAGCCGAGCACGAATTGCGGCAAGAACGTCAGAATGAAACCCACAAAGATAATCAGCGCCGCCAGCTTGCTGAGGAAATCCGAGTACATTCGCCCCGTCATTTTCGGCCACCAGAAATGCAGACCGGCCATATAGCCCATGACTGCGCCGCCTACCATGATGAAGTGGAAATGGGCGATGACGAAATAGGTGTCGTGAACGTGCAGGTCCACACCCAGGCAGGCCAGGAACAAGCCGGTCAGCCCTCCCATAGTGAACAGGGCAACGAAGCCCATAGCGAACAGCATCGGCGTCTCGAAGGCGATCGAACTTTTGTAGAGCGTGGCCGTCCAGTTGAAGACCTTGATGGCCGACGGCACAGCTACCAGGTAACTGAGGGCCGAGAAGATCAGGGCCGAGTAGACGGACTGGCCGGCCACAAACATGTGGTGCGCCCACACCAAAAAGCCAAGCACGGCGATGCCGATGCTCGACCACACGATGAAGACGTAGCCGAAAATCGGCTTGCGCGCAAAGCAGGTGATCACTTCACTGGTTATTCCCATGGAGGGCAACAACATAATGTAGACGACGGGGTGCGAATAGAACCAAAACAAGTGTTGGAACAGCACCGGATCGCCCCCCAACTCGGGATCGAAGATGCCGACGCCCCAGACGCGTTCGACGCCCACAAGGATCAGGGCCATGGCCAACACCGGCGTGGCCAGGACCTGGATGACACTGACGGCATAATGCGCCCACAAAAAAAGCGGCATGCGCCACCAGGTCAGTCCAGGCGCCCGCATGGTATGCATGGTGGCGATGAAATTCAGGCCCGTCATAATCGACGAGAAACCGGATATAAAAATGCCGAGCATTGTCGGAATGACGTTGGTACGGGCATATTTTGAACTGAAGGGCGTGTAGAAGGTCCAGCCGGTATCGACGCCGCCGGCCAGGAGCGCCCACAAGGTAATAATGGCGCCGATGGTAAAGACATACCAGCTGAGCAGGTTAATTTTGGGAAAGGCCAGGTCGCGGGCGCCGATCATCATGGGCACCAAGAAATTGCCCAATACTGTCGGCACCACCGGCACCAAGAAAAACCATACCATGATGATGCCGTGCGCCGTAAACAACTTATTGTATGTGTCGGCAGGCACCAACTCGCCGTTAGGCGTCATTAGATTAAGGCGAATCACCGTTGCCGCGGCCCCACCGATGAAAAACAAGATGGTTAGCGTGACCAGATATAAGATGGCGATGCGTTTATGATCGGTGGTCAATAGCCACGATTTGACACCGAAAGCGACGTTCAAATAGTTCTCGCCGGGCGCACGCGGCGGTCGGGCTTTGGCTTGCGGAGTGAAACCTGTAGTGATGGCACTGCTCATGGTTGGGTGCTCTTTCCTTGCGGTCGATACGTTGGGACGGATTCACGCGGCTTGGGATTGCCGCCGGGCGGTACTTTCGGGGCATCCAGCGGCGGCGACGCTTCCTCGTTGCGCACCGGCGTCTGCCCCGGTTTGAGCGATTTGATAAAGGCCAGGAGCTTGATAAGGTCTTCCTCTTCGACCTGTCCTTTGAAAGTGGGCATGATCGGTTCCCAGCCTTGTACAACCTTGGCTTCCGGATAAAGGATCGATTCGCGCAAGTAGGCATCATCGGCCACAACGGTACGGCCATCCTTCAGAGGCACGGTACGGCCATACAAGCCTTCCAGCACTGGGGCGCGGGCCGCGGCATCGGCGCTGTGGCAGGTGATGCACTGGAACTTGAGAAACAGTTGTCGCCCCTGGTCGGCCAGCGATCCGGTGGCCGCTTGACTGGCCAGCCATTCGCGGTACTCCTCGCGCTCCATGACGATGACGGTGCCGACCATGTTGGAATGGCTGGTGCCGCAATATTGCGAACAGAACAGGTGATAGTTGCCAACCTTAGTCGGCTGGAACCAGATCTGTACGTAGCGGCCGGGAATCACATCAATCTTGGTACGAAAGGCTGGCACAGAGAAGTTGTGGATGACATCCTCGGAGGTCAGCGTCAGCTTAATTGGCTGATCGACGGGGATGTGCAATTCATTGATTTCGCGTTGGCCACTGGGATGCTGGATTTTCCACATCCACTGTTTGCCGACGACAAAGATTTCCATCGCATCCGGCGGCGGCAGGGCCACCGAAGTATAGACGCTCGCACCCCACAAGAACATGATGAGGAAGACGAACAGCGGCGTGATGGTCCAAAACCATTCCAGGCGATTATTGCCGAGGATGCGCGGCGTACGTTCGTCTTCGGCGCGGCGATGATATTTGAAGGCGAAGTAGAGAACCAACGCCGCGATCAACACGGCCATCGTACCGCAGACGGTGCAGAGGAAGAAGAATAGCGCGTCCACGCGCTGGGCCGTGGTCGAGGCTTGTTCGGGAAAGAGAGGTACTTCGGCAAACATCGGACTAATCCTCGATTAGCTCGGTGCGCCTGCGCCGGGGTGTGACCCCGTCACAGGCGTGCCGGGCTTGTTTTTGCGCCATTCGCGCCGCCACATCACAAACAACGCCGAACCCAACACCAAAACGGTTGCCACTCCCGCGGCGCGCACGAGATTCAACGCCGTCATGGTGTATTTACCTGTTTCCGGATCGTAGCGGTAGCAATACAGCAGAATGCTATCCACCGGCGTGCCGATTTTTTGCTCTGATGCCTCGACCAGTCCCAGGCGAAGATCGCGTGAATAGGCGCCTTCCCTGTTCTCATGGAGTCCGAGGAAATAGCGAGACACTTTCCCTTGCGGCGTCAGGATCATGACGCAGCTGGGATGGGCAAACAAGTCGTTTTTCGGATCGTAGCGGAAATAAAAGCCAACGGCGTTGGCCAGGCGCAGGATGGGCTGTTGTTCGCCGGTAAGGAAATGCCAGCCCTTTTCCGCTCCGCTCCGTCCGTATTCTTCGACATAGTTTTTCTTCTTTGCCGCCGCCATTTCCGGCGTCTCGCGGTCATCGAAACTGACCGTCACAACGTTGAATTGATCGCCGATGTTCCACGGCACACCTTTCAGCCCTTTAACAAGATCATTGAGTACCTGCGTACACAGCATAGGACAACGGAAATACGCCATGACGAGAATGGTCGTCTTGCCAGCCATGCAGTCGCCGAATGTGACTGCGCGGCCTTGCTCGTCGCGGAACACAGCATCGAGCGGGACTTGCGAATCGAGCTTTTGCCGCAGATTCACCTCGCGGAGAATCGGCGGAGGATCACTCTCATCGCCGCGCAGACCGACGGGAGATGCAAGCAAGACCGACGCAGCAGCCAGCAATATCGTGCGTTTCATCGTTTGCCTCCCGCCGGCTTTTTTTTGTTGTTTCCCGAACCGAATTCCTTGGAGCGCAACACTTCTTCCATCGCTCTTTCAACGGGGACGTGAATGATCCCTTTTTCGGGATCGGTCCAACCGTACCGCTTCATTTTCGCTTCCGCCTTCCTCCGCGCCTCTGCAATCTTGCTGGGGCCGCTGTCGCGCTCGATACCTTCGAGGTGCGGCCCTGGTACACTGTTCACGCGCTGGCTCAGCGGCCGCTGCGCATCTTCCTTCGCTAGTTCGGAGACCGCGCCAGGGGATACAGCATGGCGTTTCTCGATGCCCCCAAGCAGCTGCCAGAGGGCGATTTGAATGAGCATACAGATCCCGGCCAAACCGATGCCGACCCACGTAATGAGGCGAAAATCGAATACTTCGCTCTCGTGAGAGACGCCGGGCGTGCGTTCGTGTTCTTCTGGCGCGGGAGGACCGGCGTCGCGCCGGTCGGCTGCCGGCTGTATGTGTTCACTCATGGCGCAGCACCTCCGCCAAGTACGGATCGTTCCACGGCAACAGCGGCCGACCCCTCAATTGGCCGGTGAACCACCAGACGCATAGGCCGCCAATCGCCGCCCAGGCCGCAAGGTCCAAAAGCCAGTAAAAATACTGGCCGTGGTGATTGAGGGATGGTTCTATCCACCAAAGAAGATCGATAAAACGCATAATCAGAAGTCCGACCGCCACCACTAGCAAGCGCCGACGATGCTCTTTGATGTCACGCAAAAGCAGCAGCATAAACGGCACGGCGAAATGAAATAAGGCAATGAAGCCAACCACATATTGCCAGCCGCCACGGCTGCGGAGCAGATACCACGGCGTCTCTTCCGGCAGGTTCCCCACCCAGATCAGCAAAAATTGCGAGAACGACATATACGCCCAAAACATGACGAAGGCCAACAGCAAGCTGCCGAAATCCCGCATGTGCGCCGGTTGGATCGCCCCGGCAAAGGGCTTTCGATCGGAAAGCAGCAGCAACACTGTCAGAGCAAAAGCGTAGCCATTGAGCAATTGGCCGACCGCAAACATGGCTGGGAAGATCGTCGAGTACCAGTCAGGTTCCAGGGCCATCACCCAGTCGATCGAGGCGAAGGTAATGGTCAAAGCGTAGATGACGATGCCGGGTGCGCCGAGCGTTTCGCAGCGTTCGAGGATGCGTCCGTTGGCTCCCTCCTCTTGCTGCCGCGACCACCGGCGGAACAGATACGCCAGGCCGATCCAGCACGCGAAGAAGAGGATGGCCTTGAGGGTGACAGCCGGAGCGCTCAACCAGATCGCTTTGAATTGCAGTTTCGGCTCGGTGGGGGCCGGCGTCCAATGGCCGTATTCTTCGTAGACAATCGGTAGACCGCAAATCAGGGGAACAAACAGGACTGCTAACGGCAAAATCATGCTGGCCGATGCTTCTAAGATGCGCCGCAAGAATAAACCCCAAGCGCCGCCCGTGACATATTGCAGCATGAGGAACACCAACCCGCCCAAAGCGCTGCCAAGCCAATAGTTGTAGCCGACCAGGTAAGAGACCAAAAGCTGTTTGGGGCCTTCGTCGCGCTGGAGGAACCAGTGGATCAACCCCAAAAGGACGAACGCCGCGGCGCCTACGACGGCCACAAGGAGGGCAGTGCGGCGCACACGCGCCCACTCGGCAGCCGTTACTTCGCCGCGCTGGGACGTTTCTAAGCTGGTTGCCGGGGTGATAGCCTGGCTCACTTGTGCTCCTCCCTGGGTGTTAATTCGGCCCGTATCCTCTCGCGTTCTTCGGCCGGCAGGTCTTTGAGCGGCACCCATTGGCTGCGCTGCAAGACGCGAATGTAGGCGGCGATTTTCCAACGATCTTCGGGCGGGACTTGGCTGGCGTAGTCCGGCATTCCGCCAAAACCGCGCGTGATGACTTCGTAGAAATAACCGATCGGCACTTGGCGCAGCAGCACTTTTTGGCCGCGCCGCTCGAAGCCGCGCGAATAATCGAGGTGGTAATTGGGCGGCTGCAAATAGCCACGCTCGACAATCTTGCCGTTGCCCGTGCCCAAAGCATCATGACAAACGGAGCAATAGATGTTGAAACGATCGCGGCCACGCTCCAACGCTGCTTTGTCGATGGGGATGGGAGGGACATCGACATAGTCAGCAGTGCCGGGGCCGAGCAAAAGCGACAGGGTAACGAGCGGATCCATTGTCGGATTTGCGATCAGGGCGGCAGCGCGAATCGCGTCGGCATATTCGGGGCCGCGGCGATAGACAGTCAACGCTGGTTCGCTGCCCGTGCGGCCGCGCCAGGGGACCGTGCCCTCGACCAGGGGACGCGAGGCCCGGCCGTCGGCGAAGAACTCGCTCCGCTCCAAGGGGCGATAAGCGGGCTGGCGCGCCATGTCTTGCTGACAAGCAGTTGTCAGCAGACAGGGGAGCAAGAAGACGCTGAGCCGCATACAGCGGGTCATTGCGGTACCTCCGTCACTTCGCGGGGGTTGAGTCCGGCCAGAAAAGCCTTGGTCGCCGTGCGCTCAAAGCGCGGATCGACTGCTTCGATGCACAGAAAGAAGGCGTCGCGCGTCGCGCGGCTGAAGCGCGGCACATGAAACAACGGATGATACGGCATCGGCAGCCCACAAAGCGCCAACAACCCCAATACGGCCGTTAACGAAGCCAGCAACACCGTCAGCTCAAACGTCACCGGGATCCACGACGGCCAACTGTTCAGCGGGCGTCCGCCTACGTTGAGGGGGTAGCTAACGACCGCACAGTAATACTGTAATGCAAAACCGCTTAGCGCCCCGACGATGCCGCCGAGCAGAATCAACAGCGGCATCTTGGTGCGATGAAAACCCAAAGCATCCGGCAGTCCCTCGATCGGAAACGGTGCATAAGCATCCATGCGCCGATAGCCGGCCTCGTAAGCTGTGCGGGCCGCTTGCAAGAGCGCTGCGGGGCTGTCGAATTCGGCGAGCAGGCCGTACAATCCAGGGTTTGTATCCATCAGGGTTTCTCCTCGTTTGTTGCTGCGCCGCTTTCTTTGGACTCCGCGAGCAAAGTCTGCATCTCCGAAATAGAAATCATCGGCAGCAAACGGACGAACAGAAACATCAAAGCCAGGAAGAAGCCGATCGTACCCAGATACATGGTCCAGTCCCACATTGTCGGCGAATAATTGCCCCACGACGACGGCAGATAATCGCGGTGCAGACTGGTGATGACGATGACATAGCGCTCCAACCACATGCCGACGAGGACGATCAAGGAAACGAGGAACAGCCAGACTGGATTGTTGCGAACGCTCTTGAACCACAATACTTGAATAGCGACGACGTTGCAGAAGATCAGCGCCCAGTAGGAGGCGGCGTAGGGACCAAACATGCGATTGACCTGGGTGAATTTCTCGTAGAGATTGCCGCTATAGAAGGCCATGAACGCCTCAAGGCCGTAGCCGTAGCCGACAATCAGTCCGGTGGCCAACATCACCTTGGCCATGTTTTGCAAGTGCCGCACAGTGATGAAGTCCTGCAAGCCATAGAAAGTCCGCAACGGAATGGCCAGCACCAGCACCATAGCAAAGCCGGAATAGATGGCCCCGGCGACAAAGTAGGGGGGAAATATCGTCGAATGCCAGCCCGGCAGGATGGCCACGGAAAAATCGAAGCTGACGACGGTATGCACCGACAAGACCAAAGGCGTCGCCAGGGCGGCAAGGATCAGGTACGTGATCTCGTAGCGCTTCCAGTGATAGGCCGAGCCGCGCCAGCCCATCGCCAGAATGCCGTAGACAATCTGCACGAAGCGATTGCGGGCGCGATCGCGCAGCGTGGCCAGGTCGGGGATGAGGCCGACGTACCAGAACAACAGCGACACCGTGCCGTAGGTGGAGACGGCAAACACGTCCCAAACCAGCGGGCTGCGGAACTGCGGCCAGACGCGCATGGTATTGGGGTAGGGTAAGAGCCAATAGAAGAACCAAGGCCGGCCCATGTGAAATAGCGGGAACAAGCCGGCGTTGGCGACGGCGAACAAGGTCATGGCCTCGGCAAAGCGGTTGATCGACGTGCGCCATTTCTGGTGCAAGAGCAGCAAAATGGCCGAGATCAGCGTGCCAGCGTGGCCAATGCCGATCCACCACACGAAGTTGATGATGGCGAAGCCCCAGGCCACCGGCACATTGATGCCCCAGATGCCCACGCCCTGGAACAACAGGTACAAGATGGTGTACAGCAGCAGCATCGTGAAGGCGAACGTGACGGCGAAGCCAAGCCACCAGGCGCGCGGCGTCCGCTGCGCCAGCGTGATCGAGCTGATCTTCTCGGAGATGGAGCGGAAGGTATAACCCGGCCCCAAGACGGGCGGAGCGCCATCACTAGCTTCTCCGGGATGCATCGCAGTTGTCTCGGTTTCCTGCGGCATGGATCGCTACTCTCCTCGCTTGGGCTGGGGGCGAATCAGTTCTGGGTTCGGATTGCGCAGTGCGGCCAAATAGGTAGTGCGCGGCTGCGTGTTCAATCCGGCCAACAGGGCATAGTTGGTCGGCTCTTCTTTGCATTGATAAACCGCGCTTTTCGGATTATTTATATCGCCAAAGACGATCGCGCCCGCCGGGCAAGCGGCCTGGCAGGCCGTCAGTAAATGCTCTTCAGCGATGCGGCGGCCTTCGCGCTCGGCCTCGATGTCGGCGATGCGGATGCGCTGTACACAGTAGGTACATTTCTCCATGACGCCCCGTGAACGTACCGTCACTTGGGGATTGCGCATCAGCTTCAAGCTGCTCGTCGTAAAATCGGCGAATTGCAGAAAATTGAAACGCCGCACCTTATAAGGGCAGTTGTTCGAGCAATAGCGCGTGCCGACGCAGCGATTATAGATCATATCGTTGAGGCCGTCGTGGCTATGCACCGTGGCCCCGACCGGACACACCTGCTCGCACGGCGCTTTCTCGCAGTGCATGCAGGGCACCGGTTGGAAATGTACCGATACCCTGTTCGGATCGAACGGTTCACCGTCGTAATAGCGGTCGAGGCGCAGCCAATGCATTTCCCGGCCGCGCGTCACTTCCTCCTTGCCGACGACAGGGATGTTGTTCTCGGACTGACAGGCGACAACGCAAGCGCTACAGCCGGTGCAGGTCGTCAGGTCGATGGCCATTCCCCATTGGTAGCCTTTGCTCGCGCCGGCGAAGTCCTTGTCGGCGTCTTTGTAAAGCGTCAGGGGAATGAGGCGGTCCTTGTCGGGATCTTTTTTTCGCTCCTCTTCGAGTTCTTTTTCTGCACGGCCTCGCGGTTGGGGTCCGGGCACCTGCGCCAACACTGCTGGTTTTTCAGTTTCGCCGGCTGCCAGTTCGTCGGCGAAGTAAGGATGCTCCTGGAAGTACGCTAGAGAGGCCGTGCGGATAGGGGCCCGTTCCTCCATGTTGTGGTGCATCTGCGTACAGGCCAACACATGCGTTTCACCGGGAACTTTGCGTACTTCAAGCCCACTGTCGAACCACAGCGCTTCGTGGGTGCGGAGAGCATAGGCGTTGAACCCCACATCTTTGGCGACACGACCGCCGCGCCAGCGACCGTGGCCAAGGTGAATGGTGACGGCGTCGTCGGCGTGTCCGGGTTGGACCCATACCGGCGCTCGGAGGGGCCGGCCGCGGTAGCTCAACTCGACCACGTCTACGATGGCTTGGCCGTGCTCGCCGCCGTTGGGTCCAGGTCGTCCCGAAGCGGCACGGATGCCGCCGACATAGCCGATGCCAAGCTTCTCGGCGGTTTTCGGACTTACGATAGCGGCATTGTCCCAGGTAAGTTTCGTCACCGGCTTGGGCAATTCTTGCAGCCAAGCGTTGTTGGCGAAACGGCCGTCGAACAGCGTCGGATCAGGACGGAAGACGATTTCCATGCCCTTGGCGGCGCTGGGGGCGGGGGCGGCTGGGGCAGCGCGTTCCGCCCAGCCGGGCTTTGGCGCCAACTCGCGGGGTGGGAAAGCTGTGCCAGCGAGGATGCCCTCTTGCAGCGCTTGGCGCCAGAATTCCTCGAAACTGCCCGAACGCTTCTGGTGCTTCCACCAGTCGCGCCAGTGTTCGCGGACGATTTCCAGGCCGGCGCGCTCGGGCGCGTCGGTGAACGCCGCCAGCATTTCATGGGCGGTGCGGCCGTTGTACAAGGGCGCGATGAGGGGCTGAATAATGCTGGCTGTACCGTCGTAGGCGCGGCCATCACTCCAACTTTCCAGGAAGTGGGCTTCGGGAACGTGCCAATCGCACAGGGCGGCCGTCTCATCCTGATACAGACCGAGGTGAATACGCAGCGGCACTTTCTTCAAATGCTCGGCGAATTGCAGATCAACCGGAGCAGTGTAAACCGGATTGCCGCCGAGGATGACCAACACCTTGACGCGCCGTTCGGCCATCTCTTTGACCAACTCTGCGATCTGTTGGCCGTGGTCCACAGGCTTGGCCTCGATCGGTACGGTGTACTTCACGGTTTGGCCAACGTTCTGGAGCGCGTGATTGATGGCGTGGACGAGGGCATGCAGACGGGCCGGTTGTCCCTCGCCGGCCAGAATGAGACATCTGCCCGCGTGCTGGCGCAAGTCCTTGGCCAACGGCCCAAGCCAACGCTGCGCCTCGTCCGGCAACGCTTTCTTGTCGCTTTTGGGGGCATCGGGCACGTTTAGTTCGGCAGCCAGCGCCTGCGCGAACAACTCGATCTGGGAGGCACGTAGGGCAAGACGATGATCGGCCACGCCGCCGGTATTGCTCAGCCCGCACTCGACGACATAGAGGCGATTCATTTTCACCTCCGCGGGTTTGATCTGCCGGGTCCGAACCCGACGGCGGCTCATGAAATCGCGTGTGTAGCGCAGGGCCCCAGCTCCAGTCAGCAAAAAATCGGCGTCAAGGGACAGCACCACGTCGGCTTTCGTGAAATCATAGTATGTGTTGACATACTCGTCGAAGACTAGCTTGGCGCCTTGCAACACATTGGAGCGACTGACGGGTTCGTACTGATACCACTTTGCTTTCGGAAAATGCTCGTCATCAAGCAGTTCGTTCAATTGCGCTGCCAACGTCGGCGAGCCGACGGTTTCGGTGAGAATGTACAAGCCCTCGCCGCCCTGGCTTTTCAGCTTGTCAAGTGCGCGGCGCAATTCGACCAGCATCTCGTTCCAGGCGCGCGGCTGTCCACGGTAGGTCACGCCCTGAGAACGGTCGGGATCGTAGAGGCTGAGGATGGACGCCTGCATGAGCAAGTCGCTGGAACCAACCTCGGCATCGTCGCGGGAGCCGGGAGGACTGGCGGGATGAAGCGGGTTGCCGTCGATCCGCGTCGGTCGGCCCTCGTGGCTTTCGACGAGCAGGCCGGTGGCTACGCCGGCCAGCGGCATGGCCGTGGCGAAGAGCAGTTTCTTGCCCGGCACAATCTCTTCCGGCTGGCGCACATAGGGCATGATCTTTTCACGCGGCGCCGGCTGGGTCGAACAGCCGTTCAGGCCCATCAGCGCCAGTGACGCCCCCATCAGCGTCAAGAAACGCCGCCGTGTCACCGGATTGGTCCACTCCGACGCCTGCTCCGGAAATTCCCGGTGCAGCATCTCCTGGAACTCGGGTGTCTCCAAATATTCCTCCAGGCTGCGCCAGAATCGGCGGCCTTCTGAATCAACTGCCATAGTGGTCCTCTTCTGGGTTAACCACGACGCGGCCAACCTCAACGATGACACGTCGAGCAACTGGTCAGTTCATGCGGCGTGCGCACGCCATATTCATGCAGCAACTTTTGTCCGAGAGACGTCTGATCCTCGGCTTTCCAACTCAGGTTGAAAATTTCCGACTTGGGCCGGAGGTGATTTTCTGGATTGCGATGGCACTCCAAGCACCACTCCATCAACAGCGTATTTTCCTGATACGTCAACGGCATCTCATCGATGCGGCCATGACACGAAGCACACCCGACCCCCTTGGCGACATGGATGCTGTGATCGAAATAAACAAAGCCGGGCAGATTGTGTACGCGCTCCCAGGGGATCGATTGGCCGCTGCGATAGCTTTCGCGCACAAGCTCGAGCATCGTACTGCCGGTCCAGATCTGTTGGTGACAATTCATGCACGTCTTGGTCGGAGGGATGCCTGCGAAGGAAGACGTTTCGACCGTGGTATGACAATAGCGGCAATCGATGCCCAGTTGTCCGACGTGGTGAGCGTGACTGAACGGCACAGGCTGGACGAAGGCGAGGTGTGACTCAGTGACATAAGAGGAACGATAGAAAATAGCAGCGAACCAGCACAGTCCAGCGACGATGAAGACCGCGCCGAAGATCGTTACCTTGGAGATGGTGTTGAAACTGCGATGAAAGATCTGGGGCATCGAGGTCGCCTCATCCAGAAGCCGCGGGCGATAATCCCCGCACATTGATGTATGAATTCCTCCTCCACCGAGCAATGGCGGCTGGAGAGAGAGCAAGAGATTTGCAAATGATATGCCAACGGATCGACAACGAAGACAAAGACACCGCAATTCCTTTTGTTTAGCCGCGAGCCGGAGGCGAGCGCTCGCCAATTCCTTTTGTTTAGCCGCGAGCCGGAGGCGAGCGCGGCCGCGCCTCGCCTCCGGCTCGCGGCTAAACAAAGGACTTTTTTCTCGATTGTGAGAGTTCGGCTGCCGTGTTTGAGAGATACTGTTTCCTTATTGACCGCGTGAGGCGGTGCCGTGACGGGAGGCAGCGATGCTGGCCCCTTCAGGCAACGGTCGGCCGGCCACGACAATGTCGCGCTCATGCATATAATCACGCAGCTTGCGATAGAGGGGGAAACTATCGGGATAAACACACAATGTCACCGCTGTGGAGGCCGGCTCGATGCTGTCGATGATGCGGCGAAACTCCGAACCGGGAGCAAGAGCTTGTTCTACCGTCTCTCCGCGGACAAAAGTGACCGGCTCAATCTCCCAAGACAAGGCAGCCTTGCGTGTGTAGGGGTCGATCTCGACCGTATAGTGCATGCGGAAGGGGCCGACCGGCTCGGTCACGCCCGAATACGGGTTCGTTTCGCGCAACTTTTCACCGTCGCCCAGCGCGTTTTCGATCTCCGTCATGAACTTGCCGTAATCAATGAAGGAAATGCGCCCATGATGGCACTCGAACAATAATTCCTCCGACTGGAGCGGATGGCTGACCGGCGTGCGATAACGCAGCGTCTGTTTGCTGGAAGGGGCTTTGCGCAGTGCCTCGATCTCGGCCAGGACGCGCTTGCTGCGTTCGCGGATCTCTTCCAGCGACAAAGCCGCCTTGTGGGCAGTGTGTTCGTCTTGTCGGGTCTTGGATTCGACGTTCCGACGTTCTGTCTCGACTTCTTGGGTACGCGCGGTCAAATGGGCCAATTCCTCGGCGGTCAACGTGCTATCCTGACGGAGTTTCTGCCATTCCTTGAGCTGTTCGAGCAAGTGGGCTTGGGCCTCGGCCAGTTCGCGGCGTTGCCGTTCCAACTCGGAGGCCAACGGATCTTGGGGATCAGGCAGTTCCGCGATTTCCTCTTTTGTCAGCGCCGGCAAGGGCGCCGACGGCGCGACGGCCTTGTAGGAACGCGCGCCCACCCAGGCGACGAGGATGAGACGGAGAATGATGCCGACGACATTGGCGACTACGTCGAGAAACGAATCGAAGCTGAACTCGATTTCACGGACTTTGCGTCGTCGTCGAATCATAATGTCATCAAGGCACAGCGCCGGTGACGATGCTGATGACATCGTCGTCGGCATCCAGGTTGCGGCGCGTTTTCGGTACCGGCAGCGCCTCCAGGGCCGGATAGACCGTCAGAAAGGTGCGGATATGTTCGGGCCGCACCAACAAGCACACTTGGGGATGATACGGCGGTTCGCCGGGCCGCCGTGACGATTGGCGTCGAACGATCATTTGTTGAATCGCTTTTATCAGAGGATTGTCGGCGGGCGCGCTGATTGCTTGAGCCAGCGAGAATGTCTGCTGCGACGGATAAAGGACGACTTCGCTGGCGCGGCACTCGACGTAGATGGTCCAATCCCGGCCACCGTGGACCCAAGCGGGACGCGGGGCCGTCAGCCGCCGCGGTGGCGGAGTGAACACAGGAGGCGGGGCAAGGCGGTCCCTCATAGACGATTCGTTGCCGCCAGGCGCATAGCTGTCTCCGTTGGACGCATTGGTGACGGGGACCACTCGGAGGCGGGGCGTACGCTGATTGTTGTCGGACTCTTCCGAAGACGGCCTTTCGGTCGTTTCGTTGTCCGGCGAGGGCGCAGGACGCGGCGCCGCGGTAGGCTTCCCCGTCAACGGATCGACGTAGATCACCACATCAGCAGAACGGCTGCCGTTCGCTGGCATAGACGTTGCGGCGACGGCCTGTCCACGGGGAGCGCCGTTTCCTGGAGTACCTGGCATCACCGCTCCGTTTGTACTCGTAGGCCCCCCGCTGAGGTTAAGCAGCTGTCCTGAGTTGGAAGAGAGAGCGCCTCCGCTTCCGGGCGCAGCTTCTCTTGGCGTTCCCACGCGAGCTTGCCCTGTGGGACTCGCGCCGGTGTTGGTCTGCACACCGAAGGATGGATTTCCTGGACCTTGCTCGCCGACATTGGGGCCATAATGGATCGTTGTTCCCGATACAGACCCGCCGGTTCCCACCGCGCCCGGCGTCGCTGTGCCGTTACCTGCCAGGACGCCTCCGCCGCTGGTGAACGCCTGGAGAGGCGTATCGCTGTTGTTGCCGCGCGCAATGGCGTAACGTCCCTCTCCAGACGCTCCCATTCCCGGTGCAGCGATAGGGGAGGCCGCTTCCCTTGTTCCCCTTCCCCATCCATTGCCTGCAACGCCGTTCACTGTTGGCCCCGTCCCTGCAATTCCGCCCTGTCCCATACCGCTTCCTGCATGTCCTTCTCCTGATCCTTCTCCTGGTCCAGAAGAGAGCGCTCGCGGTGGGCCAAGGCCCGGCAGGTCAGATTCAGGATCGCCCGGTGAGCCATCAGCCGGACGGCCAAATCCTGGACGTGGACCTGGATTCATCTTGCCCACCAAAAACGGCCCGCCGCCCTGATAGCCGCCTCCTGCGGTGCTGCCATCACCGGAGACCTCCGTTCCGCCTTGGTCGCTTGGAAAAACGGGAGGCATCGCCGAGGGATGTCTGTTTGCTTTGCCACGACCGAATCCGGCGCCTGTCCCAATGGAAGAGGAGACGGTCGGCTGGCTTCCCGCCTCTTCGTTCTCAGGCGGAACTTGAGGGCCAGAAAAGCTCCCGCCTCCTGGCATGGTTGCGGCCCCTGTCCCTCTGGGGCCGCCGCCCGCGCCGTTGCGGGATGGACCGGGTTCGTTTGGGCCTCCCTGCACCCAATTTCCCCTTCCGCTTGTCTCGCTGGCCCGAAAACCTCGAATACCTCTGGCGAAAGCCTCTCCTGAAGGGCTTGTTGGCGCTCCCCCACCTACAGGACGAGCGCTTGTGCGCGGAAGCGGCGGCGTGGCTACAGAGGCGTCATCAGCAGGGCGGGCAGGTGTTTTCGTGGCGATCATCCACGGCTGCGTACTCGGCAGTTCATCGTCCGCAGGAAAATCAAGTACCCAATCTTCATCGATGAATTCATAGCCGAAATCGAGCGGCAATCCCCTTAGCGCCCTTTGCAACAAGTGGTACGTTGTGACGCCGCTGGGCCGCAGCAGCAAGAGCAGATACGGCGTTTTGTCCACGTTATTGGGCAGCGCGGCCAACTTTTGGCGTTGCTGGGCAATGCGGCGCTCCACCTCGGCTCGCACGTCCCTGGATGGATCGCTGGGTCCGGGGAGAAGCGAAGAGACGGGCATCGCTTTGCGTTCTGGATGGAAAATCACACCGTCGCCGGTGCATTCGACGTAGATGGGCCGGCGATTTTCACCGCGGCGGCCGTGATACGGCACTACCGAGAACGTCTTCTGCTCGCGCTGCCGCGATGCTTTTAGGTCTTTGAGGACTTGTTCCATCTGCAACAAATCGAGCGTCATACGCCGTAGCGCTTGGCTCGATTCCTTTGCCTGGTCCTCGGTCTGCTTGGCACTGGAGCGCAGCGTCCGCAAGAGTTGTTCTTCAGCCTGGAGTCGGCTGCGCTCATCCTGAACTTTGCGGCGCAGCTGAGTCGATGTGTCCTGTTCGTAGTGTAAACGAGCAGCGATTTCCTCCAGCTGTTCGCGGACTTTTCGCATCTGTAATTGCAGCTCAATCTGCTCGTGCGTCAATTTTTCATGCAGGGCGTTGCGTTTCTGTTCCCACTCCTTGCGTGCTTGCTGTTGGGCCCGTTCGCGCTCGGCCAGGCGGGCTGCTTCGGTTCGCGCAGTCTCCTCGATCAACCGGGCCGCTTCGCGTTGCGCTCGGGCCTGGGCCGCCTTGTGGGCCTTGCGGTCCATGACCAAGAGGACCAGGATCAGTGATCCCATCGCGCACAGAAGCACGGCCAGGAAGGGGAACGTCGAAACTTGCAGTTTGTGCCGGCGTCCTCTCATGCTGCCTTTCCAGGATGAAGGCGGGGCGGCGCCGTTGTGGGTGGCAAAGCTCCGGCTCGCGCCGTCAACAGATGGATGGCCGCTGTCAATGTGTGCAGCGTTTGCTCAAAAGCGCCAGCCCCAGCCAGGGCCGCCAGGTTTTGCTGCAAACCCGCTTGCAATTGGAGCAAGTGCTTCTCGCCCTGCTGCAAGCCGGCCAACGCCTCCACCTGTGCTGCCAATCCTTCACTAACCCGCGCCAATGCCGCTTGTTGCTCACGCCCCTGCTCGCGCACCACACTGGCCAGAGCGCCCAGCTGCTCGAAAAGCCGCGCACTTTGCTCCACCGCTTGTTTTTCCAACCCCACCAACAGCTGCGCATGCGTTTGCAAGGTACGTTTCAACGCCGTCTCCAATGCTCCCGCCATCTGTTCCTGTTGACGGAGAGACGCCTCGTGCATCTGTCGTTCGTTCTCTGTCAACGCCCGCGCCCACACTTCGGCTTGGCGTTCAACCAGCTGTCCGGTGGCCTCGAGCAATACTTGCGTATTTTGACGCAACGCTTCGACGAACGGTCCACTATCGCCGGCCAGCCGCAGAAAGCGATGGGCCAGCTGCCGTTCAACCTCCTGATCGACCGCTTCGAGGATGCCTTGCTCACGCCGTTCGACCAGGAAGCTGCAAAACATGGTTATCATGGTCAAACTGAGGGCCAGAGCGGTGGCGTCGAAGGCGTAAGATAGGCCGTCTGTCACCTGGCTGAGGTTCTTTTCCAACACTTCCGGGGTTGCCCCGGAAATGGCGTCGGTGATGCCCAACACGGTCCCCAAGAAGCCGAGAATAGGAATCGCCCAAGTGATGAATCGGGTCAGCGCGTAACTGCCTTCCATTGCTACCACGTCATTGTCGAGCAGAGCGCGCATTTGATCGTCCAACTCGGCGGCCGAGCCGCGCTGGCAGAGGAAATCGAGGATCGCTCGGATACGCTGCACAAGGAAGGTGCTTTGCAAGCGTGGCGGTAAACGGTACAAACCGGCCCGCAGATTCACCGCTTCGCTGACCGGCACGGGTTTGCCATTCCAGGGCGGCAGAATCTCGACCTGGAAAGCACGGCGCTCTAGGAAACTCTGCAAAAATTTGGCCCCCAGGGCACTGATAGCGCAGCAGAACAAAATCAGCTCGACGCCCTCGACGGGCCGCTCGATGTAGCGATACAGGACTGTGTGATGCAACGGTCCTCTGTGAAAGAGTACCAACAGGACCATGGCCAACGGCACGCCGACCACAAAAGCGGCGAAGTTGGTGTTCGGCCGGCGAACGGCATCAGCAGGGGCCGATTTGGCGGATTTCATGACGAAGCCTCGACTTTTGAGGGACATTCCATACGGAACATCGTCCGTGGGCGGGCGGCGATTGTAACGATTCGGCGATTGATTACCAGCCCACAGCGCCAGCAAGGCGAGCGGGGGCAGGGCAGTTCAATAGTTGATCTTGGCAGGAGTCCGTATCGCCGGTAAATGGGAGAAGCCCAATCCCAGACCGGAGGTTTGGTTATGTCTTCCCCCCTCTCCCTTCTTGATATTCTGGCAG
>Ga0078972_1009322_pt1 | contig 19478 bp, 17 predicted proteins | sample YelNatPaOPGAMG01_FD_67568 | JGI IMG/M metagenome (GOLD analysis project Ga0078972, IMG submission 67568) | Hot spring thermophilic microbial communities from Obsidian Pool, Yellowstone National Park, USA - OP-RAMG-01 (SPADES assembly) (version 2) | ecosystem: Environmental > Aquatic > Thermal...
CGGTCGGGCCGGGGCCGGGTTCCTCCCCGGTGCCGCGGGCGGCCACCACGTGAACGTCCGGGCAGCCCTGGGCGGCGGCGAACGGAACGGCGGATGTCAGGACGGAGGTGCCCAGGCCCGCTGCCGCGACGGCGGCCGGACCGAGAAAACGAGCGATGTGACGTGTGATCATGCCGAGATAATCCCCCCCGCCCACGGATCCCAAACCTGCGAGTTCGGCGGCGGCGTGTGGCCGTCGTCGCACGTCGGCGCGCCCACGGGCCGCCGTGCGGGACCCGAGCACGGTGCGGGACGACATCTTCGCCAGCTGAGGCCGGCCGTCGGCCGCCGCCCGGCTCACTTGCCCTTCAGGCTGCCGATGCCGAGCGAATAGTCGGTCCGCCGGGTCCGCCGCGCGGCATTCTGGACGCCCGCGACGTAGCCTTCGGGGTCGCGGTCGACGATCGGCACCCCCTCGGTCGTGGGGTGCTCGGCCACGAACTCGCGGTATTGCCGCCCGAGTGCCTCTCGAAGACCGATCGGGGCGTGGCGGCGGAAATCCGACAGCCCTTCACGTTCCTCCTCGCCCATGTGCTCATCGTTGGCCCGGCGCGCGCTGCCGACCGCCTCCCACCATTCGGCAGAGCCGACCTCGGCCGCGTCGGCGGCGCGCACCGCGTCCCGGATGTCGTTGTGATCACCGATCGCGTCCAGCGTCTCGCCTTCCGGGTTGTCGGCGCCCCGCTGCAGCAGCTGGGGGTAGAAGATCTTCTCCTCGATATAGGCGTGCACGTCGAGTTGGTCGGCGAGCGGACGCCAGACCCGCTCGAGCGCGGCGCCGTCGACCTCCGGCTGCGCCTGCAGGAGGTCCAGCTGGGCGAACTGCTCGCGGAACCGTGCGTGGTCGGCGAGGATCAACATGGTGATGTCAGCCATTCCCACCCCGGCTCTCCTGTCCACCCGGACCGTCCCGTTGGCCTCTCGGCCATCGTGGCCCATGCCGGCGGAGGCCGTCAACCCGATCCGTCCCCGGCGTGAAAAGCGTCGTGTCGGAACGCCGCACGACTCTCTCGTCCATAGGATGCTCCCCGGGAGGCGACCCGATGGAGCTTGACTGCATCACCCACCCGCTGAGGCTGGCCCGGGGATCCCACCAGCCGGGGTCGGGCAAAGGCTGCGCCATGAACGTCATCTCGTACATCAACGGTGACGCTCAGGTCACCGACTTCCCGGCCACGTCGGCCCGTCCGCTCGCCTCCTTCGTCCAATTGTGCAACGACTGGCTGGCCGGGCCCGACGGCTACCTGTCCCCGGCCGACGCCGTCCTCGTGCTCGACCTGGGCCGGCTGACGGTGGGCACCGCCGACGTCGCCGACCGTGTCGTCCACACCTGGGTGGTCAAACTGCTGACCAGCCCGCCCTGGGGCGTCATCAGATACGCCAACGGCGTTGCAGCACAAGCCATCACCGACATCGCTGAACTGCACCGCAGCCTGGTGCCCGGCGAGACGCCCCCGATCGCGGCCTGGGACGGCGCCGCCCGCGCCGCCCGGGAGGTGAGCGCGACGATGTCGGCAAGCGCCGAAAAGTATGCCGTCCGCGCCGCGTACCAGTCGACGTCGCTCGTCGACACGAATGACACCGACGCCCTGGATGCCGTCGCCGGCAATGCGCTGCGTGCCCACCGGCTGGCCAACCTGGACGATGAAGCCACCCGGATCGTGGAGGTCACCCGCCACGCGATCCGTTCCTGGCGTCGGCTGGCCGGGTTGAGCGTCGTCAACACCATGCCCAGGTCGGTCGCCGTCCCAACCAAAGTGCCCGCCGCATAGGCCGGTCCGTGGCTCGCCGAGCGGGTGTGCCTCCCTGGCGTCGAGCGAGAATCAGGGGTGGCGAGATCGCCCGGATCGCCACCCTGGGCTCACACCGAAAGCCGTCAGTTCACCGCGGATGACACCCGAGCCGCGTCCGCGGCCTTGGCGTGCGCTTTGCCGCCGCCGATGTAGGACTCGGCGCGCATCCGCTCCACCATGTGCGGGTGGTGCAACTCGAACGCCGGCCGCTCCGAGCGGATCCGGGGCAGTTCGGTGAAGTTGTGCCGCGGCGGCGGGCAACTGGTGGCCCACTCCAGCGAGTTGCCGTAACCCCACGGGTCGTCGACAGTCACCGGTTCGCCGTAGCGCCAACTCTTGAACACGTTCCACACGAACGGCAGCACCGACACCCCGAGGATGAAGGCCCCGGCGGTCGACACGAAGTTGAGCGTCTGCCACCCGTCGGTGGGCAGGTAGTCGGCATAGCGGCGCGGCATCCCCGAATTACCCAGCCAGTGCTGGACCAGGAAAGTGGTGTGGAAGCCGATCAGCGTCAGCCAGAAATGCAACTTGCCCAGCCGCTCGTCGAGCAGGCGACCCGTCATCTTCGGGAACCAGAAGTAAATCCCGGCATAGGTGGCGAACACGATCGTCCCGAACAGTGTGTAGTGGAAGTGCGCCACCACGAAATAGGTGTCGCTGACGTGGAAGTCGAGCGGCGGGCTGGCCAGCATCACCCCCGTCAGGCCGCCGAGCAGGAAGGTGACCAGGAAGCCGATCGTGAAGAGCATCGGCGTCTCGAAGGTCAACTGGCCCTTCCACATCGTGCCGATCCAGTTGAAGAACTTGATCCCGGTCGGGACGGCGATCAAAAACGTCATGAACGAGAAGAACGGCAGCAGCACCGCGCCGGTGGCGAACATGTGGTGGGCCCACACCGCAACCGACAGCCCGGCGATCGACAGCGTCGCATAGACCAGCGTGGTGTAGCCGAAGATCGGTTTGCGGGAGAACACCGGGATGATCTCGGAAGCGATGCCGAAGAACGGCAGCGCGATGACGTACACCTCCGGATGCCCGAAGAACCAGAACAGGTGCTGGTACAGGATCACCCCGCCGTGGGCGGGGTCGTAGACGTGCGCACCGAGGCGGCGGTCGGCGGCCAGCCCGAACAGCGCGGCCGTCAGCAGCGGGAACACGGCCAGCACAAGCACACTGGTGATCAGGATGTTCCAGGTGAAGATCGGCAACCGGAACATGGTCATCCCCGGAGCGCGCATGCACACCACGGTCGTGATCATGTTGACCGCACCCAGAATGGTTCCCAGGCCACCGACGCCGATCCCCAGGATCCACAGGTCCCCGCCCGCTCCCGGACTGTGCGCCGCCTGGGACAGCGGCGTGTAGGCGGTCCAACCGAAATCGGCCGCACCGCCGGGAACGATGAACCCGCCCAGCGCGATCAGCGCGCCAAAGACGAACAGCCAGAACGACAGCGCGTTGAGCCGCGGGAAGGCCACGTCGGGCGCACCGATCTGCAGCGGCAGCACCAGGTTGGCGAACCCGAAGACGATCGGGGTCGCGTAGAACAACAGCATGGCCGTGCCGTGCATGGTGAACAGCTGGTTGTACTGCTCGTTGGACAGGAACTGCAGCCCGGGCGCCGCCAGTTCCAGGCGCATCAACAACGCCATCAGGCCGCCGATGAAAAAGAAGACGAAGCAGGCGACCATGTACATGATGCCGATCATCTTGTGGTCGGTGGTGCTGATGAGCTTGTAGATGAGGTTGCCCTTGGGGCCGAGCCGCGGTGGAAACGGCCGGCGGGCTTCCAGTCCGGGTACGGGCGGTGCTTCCGCGGTCATCGAGTTCCTCCACAGGATTAACAGGACCAGCATTGGGCAAGGCGCCTCAGTATTCCGAGCCGCGAGCGCGCGGCCCTAGGGCCAAACGTCCCTAAATCAGTGCACTTTGGGCGAGCCGGCCGCGCGGGAAGGAAAGGCTTACCATTCCCGCCATTCCTGGCTTTCGGGCTTTCGGGGTCGGGTGCCCGGCAGGGCTTATCGTGTGACGGTGATGCGTGCGGCGGGGCGACGGGCCGGCCGGCTGCTGGTCGTCCTGCTGATCACCGCGGTTGTGGTGGGTCCGGCCCGGCCCTCCCCGGCGCCGGGTGCGGTGCCGCTGATGTGCCTGGACACCGCGCTGTCGCACTACGCGGACTCCGGTGCCGGCTGGACCGGCGGGGATTCCACCTGGTCGTCGCCGCTTCCCGGAGCGCGGGAACTCTTCGCCTTCTCGGACACGTTCCTCGGCCCCATCGCCGCACCGGTCCGACCGCCCGACGCGGCATTCGTGCACAATTCGTTCGTCGTGCGTGACGCCGCGGGACGCTGGTCCACCATCGTCGGCGGGACCGCCGCTCGCCCCGCGGCGGTGATCGCACCGGCCGATCCCTCCCACTGGTTCTGGCTGGGAGCCGCAACGTATCTCGACGGGGCGCTGCAGGTTCCGGTCACCGAGTGGCGGCCCACCGGCCCGGGTCCGCTGGACTTCGCCTTCGTCGCATCCTCGCTGGCCCGCTTCGACGTCCGCGAGCTACGGGCGCCGTCGGTGACGCCGCTGCCGCGATCCCGCGGTATCCAATGGGGCCAGTGGGTGCAGCCGGCCGGCACCTGGAGCTACGTGTACGGCGTGGAGACCGACGGCGACCGCAAGTACCTGCACGTGGCCCGCGTCGCGGGAGGCGATCTGCGCCACCGGTTCTCCTATTGGACCGGTCGGGGCTGGTCGTCGGTGGAGGCGGATTCGTCGCGGGTCACCGACGGCATCGGCGGCGAATTCTCCGTCCACAGGCTGCGCGCCGATGTCTACATGCTCACCACGATGCAGGGCGGCCAGGGATTCAGCGACCGGATCGTCGGCCGGTTCGGTCCTGCGCCGACGGGGCCGTTCGGTTCCGCGACCACGCTGTATGTGACCCCGGAGAGCGGCCGCTCGGGGTCTTATCACGACGCCGATGTCTACACCTACAACGCCCACGTTCATCCCGAGTACTCGACATCAACCGATCTCGTCGTCTCCTACAACGTGAACAGCCTCGACGCGTCACCCGGCGGCGACCTGTACCGCCACGTGAGCATCTACCGTCCCCGGTTCATCGTGGTGTCGTTGCGCGGCTCCAAGGACACGCCCGCCTATCCGGCGCGTCCTTGTCCCTAGCGAGAACTGTTGCACCACCGGGTGATTGGCGTGGGCTAGATCGTGGTTGCCGCTCCACTGGCCGCCGCGGCGAGGGTGGCGACGAGGGTGTCCTCGTCGGTGTCGATGTCGCCGTGCAGCCAGGCGACGATGAGGTCGGTGGTCCCGGCGACCAGCGCGCGCGTCGCCAACTTCCGGTCGACGGACGGCTTCGGACGTCCGGTGAAGGGGATGGCGTCGGCCGCCATGCGGTCGGTGAAGTCACGCACCGCACGCTGTTGGTGTTCGCGCAGCCGCGGAAAACCCGGGCACTCCATGTACAGCCGGGCGTCCGCGCGGTCCGACGCCAGGGTGCGCAGCACGGCGCGCAGGGTGCCCTCGACGCGATCGGCGAGCGGGGCGGTGGTCAGCACGTCGTCCATCCGGGCCACCAGCCGCCCGAACAGATCGTCGGCGCAGGCGTCGAGCAAGTCGTCCTTGGTGGCGAATTCGGTGTAGAAATACCGCTTGCTCAGGGCCGCGCGCCGGCACACGAGGTCGACGGTCAGCGGTGCCACGCCGCCGTCGCCGATGAGCGCGCGGGCGGCCTCGATCAGGCGTCCGCGGCGGTCCTGCGCACGCTGTTCGGGGGTGAGCCCGCCGTAGTTGCGGCCCGCGGCAGTCATAATGACATCTTGACGCACGCCCGCGACGCGCCATAATCAGGAACGAATCCGTTCTAGATCATGTGCGACGGCGAACTGCACCCAAGGAGCACCTATGAGCACCCGCATCATGGACGATGCCGCGCGGCTGCTGACCGACCCCGCGGCCTATACCGATGAAAAGCGGCTGCACGAGGCGCTGGCCCACCTGCGCGTCCATGCCCCGGTGTCCTGGGTCGACGTCGAGGGGTACCGGCCGTTCTGGGCGGTGACCAAGCACGTCGACATCATGGACATCGAACGGCAGAACGACTTGTTCACCAACGATCCGCGCCCGTTGCTGATGAACATCGCGCTCGACGAGAGGCTGCGCGCGGATCGGGAGGCCGGTATCGGCCTGCGCACGCTGATCCACATGGACGACCCGCATCACCGGGACATCCGCAAGGTCGGGGCGGACTGGTTCCGCCCGGCGGCCATGCGGGCCTTGAAAATTCGCGTGGACGAGCTGGCCAGGATCTACGTCGACAAGATGGTCGAGAAGGGACCGGAGTGCGACTTCGTCCAGGAGGTCGCGGTCAACTATCCGCTGTATGTGATCCTGTCGCTGCTGGGCCTGCCGGAGTCGGACTTCCCGCGCATGCTCAAGCTCACCCAGGAGATGTTCGGGGGCGAGGACACGGAGTTTCAGCGTGGTGGCACCCCCGAGGACATGCTGGCGGTGCTGCTGGACTTCTTCAACTACTTCGCGGCGCTGACCGCGTCGCGTCGCGAGCATCCGACCGAGGATCTGGCCTCGGCGATCGCCAACGCCACGGTCAACGGGGAACCGTTGTCGGACATGGACACCGCGTCGTACTACGTGATCGTGGCCAGCGCGGGGCACGACACGACCAGCGCCGGGATCGCCGGCGGGCTGCTGGCTCTGCTGGAGCATCCCGACGAGCTGGCGCGGCTGCAGAACGACATGAGCCTGATGGGCACCGCGGTCGAGGAGATGATTCGCTGGGTGGTGCCGGTCAAGGAGTTCATGCGCACCGCACAGGCGGACACGGAGGTGCGCGGGGTCGCGATCGCCGAGGGCGAGTCGGTGCTGCTGTCCTATGTTTCGGCGAACCGCGACGAGGACGTGTTCACCGACCCGTTCCGCTTCGACGTCGGCCGGGATCCCAACAAACACCTGTCGTTCGGCTACGGCGTGCACTTCTGCCTGGGTGCGGCGCTGGCCCGCATGGAGATGAACAGCTTTTTCTCCGAACTGATTCCGCGGGTCAAGACCATCGAGCTGGCCGGGGAGCCCGAGCTCATCGCCACGACGTTCGTCGGTGGCCTCAAGCACCTGCCGATCCGCTACTCACTGAGGTGAGTTCGCCCGGCAGGCCGCCACCCAGCGCGGCCTCCGCGAGCGCGCTGGTCCAGTTACGAGAGCGGTACGCCGGTGCGCGACGCGCAGGAGGCCCGGGCCTGCGCAATCAGCTTCTGCACGGTCCGGGAGCAAGGAGTGTCGTGGCCGACCCGACGACGATCACGGCCGCGCGCGCCGTGCGCCGTCGCTAGAAGAAGAACCCGGCGTACGGGGCGTCGGGCACCTCGAAGAGCCGGTCGGCCACGGCGACCGCCTCGGGGTCGTCGGCCCGGGCCAGCCCCGCCACGGCGAGGCTGCGCCACGTCGCACCGCCGAGCAGCACCGCGGCCAGCCCCTCGATGCCCACGTGCAACCGGGCGCGCCGGTCGGTGCGTTCGGCCCCCGCGGCGCTCATGGCGAAATGGGCCGAATTGTGCGGCAGGACCAGATCGTTGACGGCGATGATGACGTCGCCGGCGCAGGAGTACCGGCGCGCCGACAGCGCCTTGCCGGAGTCGACCACGCGCAGCCACGTTTCGTCATGCACCGCGGACACCCGCATCGCCCGCCGATCAACAAGCAACCACGGCAGCGGATCGTCGAGGGGCAGCGACCAGAACACCACGCGGTCGATCAGGTCGAGTCCCAGCAGGAAGCGCAGCAGCCCCAGGTAGGCGTCCTCGGTGGGGGCGAAGAAGTCCTCGACCACGATCGTGCGCTGCTCGCTCACGAACCACCTGTCGGTGTCGATGGGGCGGTAGCGGACGAACCCCGTTTCGTGCCCAGGATCGCCGTGCACCGCGACATACCAAGGGGTCGAGGATGATTCGGTGCGCAACCGCACGCTTCGCCACCACACCGCCGGGCGGTCGACGGTTCCGGGCCGGGACGGCCGGTTCGCGGCGCAGATCCGCGGCAGCACGTCCCAGGCCGCGGCGCCGTCGAGCAGCCGCACCGGACCGCCGCGCCCGACGCCCGGGCGCAGCGCCGCCCGCGCGGTCGCCACCTCCACGCTCTGCGACGAGCTCGCCACGCCGTAGCCGAACCGCTCGTAGATCGTGGCCTCGGACGCGCGCAACGTGGCCACGACCTCGCCCCGCTCGGCGATGTCGCGCAGCTGATGACCGACCAGGTCGGTGGCTATCCCCCTGCGCGTGAACGACGGCAGCACCCCGATGTGCGTCACGGCGGCATGGCCCACGACCGCCCCGCCGGGCAGTGTCAGGCCGCTCGTCGCGGCGTCGGCGGTGCCGACCAGCTCCCCGTCGACGAACGCCCCGATGGTGCGGCCGGGCTCGAGCAGTTCGGTGATCCGGCCGGGCAGCAGGTCCGGTAGCGGCGGCAGGCCCACCATCGAGGCGCGGAACACGTTGGCCGCGGCGATCAGGTCGTCTTCGTCGTCGAGTACGCGGATGTCGGTGGTCACCCGGCCATCATGTCTGGTGCCCGGCGTTAGATCACCATGGGGCGCGGTGGCTACCGGATGGACAGCCCCGTCAGCGCCCGCGAGATGACCAGGCGCTGAATCTCGCTGGTTCCCTCGAAGATCGTGAAGATCTTCGCGTCGCGGTGCATCCGCTCGACGGGGTAGTCGCGGGTGTAGCCGTTGCCGCCGAGGATCTGGATGGCCTCGTCGGTGACATAGACGGCGGTCTCGCTGGCCACCAGCTTGGCCATCGAGCCCTCGGCCGAATCGAAGTCCTGGTTGTTGTTTGCCATCCAACCGGCCCGCCACACCAGCAGTCGCGCCGCGTCGATGCGGCTCTTCATGTCGGCCAGCTTGAAAGCCACCGCCTGGAATTCGCCGATCTTCCGGCCGAATTGCTCACGCTGGCAGGCGTATTCGAGCGCGTACTCATAGGCGGCCCGGGCCACGCCGACGGCCATCGCGCCGACGCCCGGCCGGGTGCGTTCGAACGTCTTCATCGCCGCCTGCCCGCCCGCGGACCCACCGGACTTGACCCGGGCGATGCGCTCCTCGAACTTCGCCCGGCCGCCCAGGATGGCGTCCTCGGGCAGACGGACGTCGTCGAGCACCACCTCCGCGGTGTGCGACGCGCGGATTCCGTGCTTCTTGAATTTCTGCCCCTGCGAAAGGCCTTGGGTGTCCGGCGGGATCAGGAAGGTCGCCTGGCCGCGGGTGCCGAGCTCGGGATAGACCGATGCCACCACGATGTGCACGTTGGCGATACCGCCGTTGGTCGCCCAGGTCTTGGTGCCGTTGAGCACCCACTCGCGGGCTGCCTCGTCGTACCGGGCGCGGGTGCGGATGCCGCCGACGTCGGAGCCCGCGTCGGGCTCCGACGAGCAGAACGCGCCGAGCTTGGGTTCTTCGGGGGTGCCGAACATCTCGGGCAGCCAGCGGCCCAGCTGTTCAGGAGTTCCGTTGCCGGCCAGCGCCGCCGCGGCCAGCGCGGTACCCATGAAGGACAACGCGATACCGGCATCGCCCCAGAACGTCTCCTCGAACGCGATGAGCATGCCCAGCCCCGACGGCTCGGTCGCCTGCTGCACGAAAAAGTCCGACGAGTAGAGCCCCACCTTGGCGGCCTCCTGGATCACCGGCCAGGGGGTTTCCTCGCGCTCGTCCCATTCGGCCGCCGCGGGGCGGATCACTTCGGCGGCGAACTGGTGCACCCAGTCGCGCATCTCGATCACGTCGTCGCTGAGTTGCAGTGAAAAAGCCACGGTTCTACTCCTGAATCTCACGGTGTCGGTATTGGGTGATGACGCTGACCGTCTGGCCGACCCACGCCTCGAAGTAACGCTGTGCATCGATGTTTCCGGGCAGGCGACCGGTCAGCGCCTGCAACGTCGCGGCATAGGACAACGACCCGATCGCCACGGCCGCGGCCGCCTCGGGATCGGGAATGCGGGTGCGCCCGGCTCGATTGGACGCCACCAGTTCGTCGGCGAACCGCTGGTAGGTGTTGTCGGTGATGACCTGCCAGGTCTTCTCGTCGAGGTCGCCGAGTTCGTCGGGTTCGCGCAGCATGACCTTGAGCAGGTCCTCGCTCTGGCGCAGGTTGTCCCAGATCAGCCGGCCGGCGATGCGCACCGCCGCCTCGACGCCGCCCGGCTCCCCGGCGTCGTACTGCTCGCGCGCGGCGACGATCCGGTCGATGCGGTGCGCGACCGCGGCCTCGAGCAGTTCGCGCTTGGACCCGAAATGTTTGTAGAGCGCCCCGGACCCCGGTGCCAGGCCGGATGCCCGCTGGATGTCGGCCACCGACGTCGCCGCGTATCCCTTGGCCGCGAAGAGTTTCAGCGCCTCGGCCAGCAGGCGGTCCCGCCCGGAGAGGGCCATGGTGAGAGAGTAATCACTCACTGCGCGGCGCCGCAAACGGTGGCGGAGACGCCCGTCACCGGGCCGCCCGTACGTCGGGAACCGGTCGACGCGCGGGTGAACCATAATTGGCCCATGATTGGCACCCCGCTGCGGCGCGACCCCCGGCTCGCCGGCCGGATTCCCGACCCGGGCCCGGCGGTGTGGGCCCGATAATGGAGCAGGATTCTCGCATGCTGCGGCATCTGCAGCTGCCGATGCGGGTGCTGTCCCTGCGCACCATCGTCATCATCGCGCAACTCGGGGTGATCACGTTCGCCGTCGCCCTGGCCGCGTGGGTATGGATCGGCGTCACCAACGACCAGTACAGCCAGCTCGACCGGCGGCTGGATTCGGTCAGCAGCCTCGGCGACATCAACACGCTGCTCAACAACGCCCAGCTCAGCAGCCCCGACCGGCCGACGCCGGACGGCAACCTGGTCCGCACCGCGCGCATCGGCGGCGTGACCGTCTCCGTGCCCAGCGCCATCGTCCTGCCCAAGCTGCCCAATGGCTATGCGAACACCACCATCAACGGCGTGCAGTACCGCGTCCGCACCTTCACCGCGGGGCCGGCCACGATCTCGCTCGCGGCCCCGTTGGCCGAGGCGCAGCGTCGCATCAATGCACTGCACCTGCGCGTGATGCTGATCTGCGCCAGCGTGATCGTCGGCACCGTGCTCGTCGGCTGGGTGATCTCGCTGATCATGGTCAACCCGTTCCTGTTGCTGGCCCAGCAGGCCCGCGCCATCAACGCCCAGTCCAGCCCGGACGAGGTCCAGGTCCGCGGCGTGCGGGAGGCCGTGGAGATCGCCGAGGCCGTCGAGGGGATGCTGGCCCGCATCGGCAACGAGCAGCAGCGCACCAGGGCGGCGCTGGAATCGGCTCGCGACTTCGCCGCAGTCGTCTCGCACGAGCTGCGGACCCCGCTGACCGCCATGCGCACGAACCTGGAGGTGTTGTCCACCCTCGAGCTGGCGCCCGAGCAGCGCCACGAGGTGATCAGCGACGTCATCCGCACCCAGCGCCGCATCGAATCGACGCTGACGGCACTCGAACGGCTGGCCCAGGGGGAACTCACCACCGTCGACGATTTCGTGCCGTTCGACATCACCGAACTGCTGGACCGGGCCGCCCACGACGCGCTGCGCGTCTACCCCGACGTCGAGGTGTCGCTGGTGCCCTCGCCCACCGTGCTGATGGTGGGCCTGCCCACCGGGCTGCGGCTGGTGATCGACAACGCCATCGCCAACGCCGTCAAGCACGGCGGCGCCACCGAGATCCAGCTCAATGTCGCCAGTTCCGCCGAGGGTGTGCAGATCACGATCGACGACGACGGCACCGGGGTCCCGGAACACGAACGCACCGCGGTCTTCGCGCGCTTCTCCCGCGGCTCGACGGCGTCGCGCTCGGGCTCGGGATTGGGGCTCGCGCTGGTGGCGCAACAGGCCGAATTGCACGGCGGCGAGGCCTCCCTGCACGCCAGCCCGCTGGGCGGGACGCGGCTGCTGCTGAAGCTCGCCGGAGACGGGCGCGGCCCCGCCTGACGCGGCGCCGTTGGATACTGAGCCGATGCTGGGTCACCTGGGCGTCAACGTGCCCGATCTGCTCGCCGCCAGGCGCTACTACGGCGCGCTGCTGCCCCTTGTCGGCTTCGAGCCGTTCTTCGACGCCGCCGACGAATTCTCCTACCGGCCGGCCGGCGGTAAACCGGGCACTTACCTGTTCTTCTACCCGGCCACCCAGCCCGGGGAGTATTCGCCGCAGCGAACGGGCTTGCAGCACTTGGCGTTCAGCGTGCCGCGCCGGTCATCGGTGCGCGCCGTGCACGACCACGTCACCGCGATCGGGGCCACCGTGATCGAACATCCCCGGGACTTTCCGCAGTACCCCGGCCATTACTACGCGACCTTCTGGGATGACCCGTTCGGCCTCAAACTCGAGGCCGTGTGCCACCACGACCGCGACTGAGCGGTACCGGCGACGGCATCGCCGGGGCGGCGCCGAAGATTTGGATTCAATATGGGCCCGGCTTGCCGGGTTGACCAGGCCCGGCCCCCCACCTAACTTCGAGCGTAGGAGCCGGGCCCGCCCGGACGACGGCGTTCGGATGTTTAATCGCTTGGGCTCCAATGGATTACACGGGTGTCACCGGCCGCGGCACGCGGCGGGCACCGCAGCACCGCCAGGACACGACCCAGGGAGGGATCGATGCAGCGCACCGGGATGCTCCGCGGCGCGGGCGTCGAGTCGGCGCCGCCGTCACGTACCGACCGGCTGCGCGCGGTGGTCCGCCACGACCTCCCGGCCTCGTTGGTCGTCTTCCTGGTGGCACTTCCGTTGTCGCTGGGGATCGCGATCGCCTCGGGTGCACCGGTGCTCGCCGGCCTGACCGCCGCGATCGTCGGGGGGATCGTGGCAGGCTTTCTCGGCGGATCGCCGTTGCAGGTCAGTGGTCCCGCCGCCGGCCTGACCGTCGTCGTCGCCGACCTTATATCCGAATTTGGCTGGGGGATAACCTGTTTGATCACCGCGGCCGCCGGTGCTCTGCAGGTGCTGTTGGGGCTCAGTCGCGTCGCGCGGGCCGCGCTGGCGATCTCGCCCGTCGTCGTCCACGCCATGCTGGCGGGCATCGGCATCACCATCGCCCTGCAGCAGATGCATGTGCTGCTCGGTGGCAAGTCCAAGAGCACGGCCTGGCAGAACGTCGTCGGCCTGCCGGGCCAGATCATCGACGCGCACCGGCCCGGCGTCCTCCTCGGGGTGCTGGTGATCGCCGCCCTGGTCGGCTGGCACCGGGCGCCGGCCGGCCTGCGCCGCGTCCCGGGCCCGCTGGTCGCCATCGTCGCGGTGACGGTCCTCTCGGTCGTCCTCCCGTTCCAGGTGCCCCGGATCCGGCTGGAGGGATCGGTGCTGGACGCGATCCGACTGCCCGAACTGCCCGACGGCAACTGGGGAGCCGTCGCGATGGGCGTGCTCACCGTCACGCTCATCACCAGCGTTCAGAGCCTGCTCACCGCGGTGTCGATCGACCGGATGCACAGCGGGCCCCGCACCGACTTCGACCGCGAACTGATCGGCTTGGGCGTGGCCAACGTCGCGGCCGGCGCGATCGGCGGGCTGCCGGTCAGCGGTGTCATCGTCCGCAGCGCGGCCAACGTCAACGCCGGCGCGAAGACACGCGCCTCGACGATCATGCACGGGTTCTGGATACTGCTGTTCACCATCCCGTTCGCGGGGCTTGTCGAAGAGATTCCCACGGCCGCGCTGGCCGGCCTGCTCATCGTGGTCGGCGCCCAGTTGCTCAAGCCCGCCCACATCGAAACGGCGCTGCGCAACGGGGACCTCGCGGTGTACGTGGTGACCACCGTCAGCGTCGTCTTCCTCAATCTCCTGCACGGCGTCATGATCGGACTCGCGCTGGCCATTGCCCTGACCGGCTGGCGGGTGATCCGGGCCAGGATCGAGGCCGCCCCGGTGGGCGACGAATGGCACGTCGTCGTCGAGGGCGCATGCACGTTCCTGGCGCTGCCGCGGCTGACCCGCGTGCTCGCCTCCGTGCCGCAACGGAGCACGGTCACCGTCAGCGTGCTCACCGACTATATCGATCATGTTGCGCAGCAGGCGATCAGCGACTGGCAGCGTCAGCACCGCAGCACCGGCGGGACGGTGCACATCGATGGCGACACCGCGGCGGGCGTGCCGGCGGCCGCGCGGTCGGAGGCGAACCGCCGCAGGGCCCGGCTCACGCTGGTTGCGCGCCAGGGCCGTGCCCGCGGGGCGGCGTTATAGCGGGGTCGCCTGTTGGGCCAGGTTCAGCAGCAGGTAGGCAACGCACAGCAGGAAGTGCAGGACCACGAGAATCAGTCCGGCAAGCAGCAACGAGCGGGAGCCACGGCGCTTCAGCCGCTTGATCCTGGCGGCGCGTGTCGCCCGGTTCATCTCGAGCGCGATCAAAGCGAAATGGACGTCCGTCACCTCGTCGGCAGCGACGGGCAGCCCGGCCGTCATCGCCCGAAGACGCCCCGGCGCGGTCCGGACGCCGACGCTCGCGAATTGCTGAGACAGCCGCCGCGCCCGGACCCGGCCCAGCGACCGATACCGCATCTGGAGTTGATGCGAAAGGTGCTGGCGTTCGTCGCCCCAGCGGTTCGACGGGGTCGTCACAGCCGGAAGTCTAGTGTGTCACGGACCACTTTTCCGAGTGTCTGCGCCGATTACGTTGGCGGAGTTTCGTCGGCCGTACCACACCGCATGCATTCGGACTCGGGTAGGTCGAGGTAGCGCTCGAGGTTTCGGTGCATGTTGATCACGCGTCGCTCCTCGCCGGACAGCACCAGATGGGTGAAGCCCGGCTGACGCATGCCCCGTTGCACGCCGGGGAGCACCCGAATGTCCTGCGTCAGAACCACACCCGGCTCAGCCGTCTCAGCCGTCACGCGGACATCCGCCGGCGTGGTGCGCGGCGCACCCGGTGCCATCCGCGTCATCAAGAACATCACGAGCTCGCCCTTGTCGGGATCGGAGGCGGCGTCGCGTCGCGGTCGCGAGCACATGACGGTCAGGTGGTCCGCGTTGGTCAGGAACGTCATGTTGGGAAACACGTTGTACTGGTGCAGTCGGGTGATCCGGTCGGTGTCGGCCCAGCCGAGGTCGACCCCGCGTCCCGCGGCGAACGACCGCGTTCGCGCCGCGATCAGGTCCGCGACCGTCTGCCCCGGCCGGCGCTCGTCGGCGGGAAACGGCGTGCCCTCGGCCGCGCCCATCAGCGCACCCTGGGTGTAGACGTAGGCGTCCCACACCTCCTCGTCGCTCAGTGCGCCGTCAAGGCGCGGGCTCGGCACGCCGTAGGGTTGGTCGGACTTGCCGGTGTGGCCCCAGATGCGTTGCGGCGCATGGACGTCGTCGACGCAGCGCAGCAGTTCCGGGTGCAGCGTCGCAACGTGGTACGTCTCGCTGTAGCCGTCGGCGATCGTCTTCCAGTTGGCGTCCACCTCGACGGTCAGCGTGGCATAGCAGCGGAAGTCGCCGAGCCCGCACCAGGCGATGTCGTCGGGCACCCCCTCCAGGTAGTCGGCCAGCGGCATCGCGTCGGGGTCGAGGTTGACGAAGACAAGCCCCGCCCAGGCCTCGACCCGAACGGGAACCAGCGGGAAATCCGGCATCCGCAGCACGCCGAAGCCCTTGCGGCCGGGCACCCGTTTGAGCGTCCCGGCCAGGTCCCAGGTCCAGCCGTGGTAGCCGCACTTGATCTCGCGCAGCCCCTGCCCGGAGCCCGCGCACAGCGCGTTGCCGCGATGGCGGCAGGCGTTCTGGAAGGCGCGCAACCCGCCGTCGTCCCCGCGCACGATCAGCACTGCGTAGGGGCCGCAGCGGTACTCGAAGTAGTCGCCCGGCTCGGCAACGTGGTCCACCGTGCAGGCGAGCTGCCACACCTTCGGCCACATGCGTTCGACCTCGAGGGCGGCGAACCGCGGCGAGTAGTACCGCTCGGCGGGCACCAGCGTCGGACATGGCGGCGGGATGCCGATCGCGTCCTCGTCGTGGCTGCGGGCCGGGGTGCCGGCGGCCAGGCTCACCGCGGCCCTTAACGCGCCCCGCGGACCAGGCGGCCGGGACGGGCGCCGGTGTCGACGTCGTTGCGGCGGGTCACCGTCCCGCTGACGATGGTCGCGGCGTAGCCGCTGGCGCCCTGCAGGATCCGGTTGCCACCGGCGGGCAGGTCGAAGGCCATCGCTGCGGGATGCAGCGTCAAGGCGTCCATGTCGATGACATTGATGTCGGCCTTCTTGCCGGGCTCGATCGTGCCGCGGTCGGTGAGACCGAACAGGTGCGCGGTGTCGCGGGACTGTTTGCGGATGACGTACTCCAGCGACAGCTTCTCGCCGCGGCGACGGTCCCGCGCCCAATGCGTCAGCAGGAACGTGGGGTAGGAGGCATCGCAGATCATTCCGCAGTGGGCGCCGCCGTCGGACAGCCCCAGTACCCCGGCGGGGTGCATCAGCATCTCGCGGATCGCGTCGCAGTTGCCGTCGGCGTAGTTGAACAGCGGCAGCATCAGCATGGCGGTCGCGTCCGACTCGAGCATGAGGTCGTACAGCGTCGACAGCGGGTCCTCGCCGCGCGCCTCGGCGATCGCGGCGACGGTGCGGTCCGGGGTGGGCTCGTAATCGGGCGGGTTGCCCAGCGCGTACAGCCGTCCCAGGGAATGCTGCACCAGGGCGAACATCCCGTCGAACAGCAGGGTGGGGTCGAGCGGCAGGTCGTCCTCGGACAGGATGGCCGCCTTCACGGCGGGGTCAGCGAGGCGCTCCGCGAGTTCCTCGCGGCCGCACTCGGCCTTCAGCCGGCGGTAGGTGGGCCGGTGGCTGAAGCCGTGATGCCCCTGGAAGCCGATCATCATGCCGAACGGGCGCGCGGCGACCTGGGGGTAGAGCCGGGCGCCCGCCGCGTGGGCGTCCGCGGAGAGGTCCAGCATCTCGCGCCACAGCTTGGGGTCGGCGTCCACCTGGATCAGGGCGAACGACACCGGCCGGTCGATCTCGCCGCTCAACCGGCGCATCCACTCCAGCTCCTTCTTCGGGCCGACGATGTCCTCGCCCGCCGCGCCCTGCGGCGCCAGCTCGAACACCGCCTGCCCGCCGGCCGCCATGGCGCGACCGAGGCCGAACAGCTCCTCCTCGGCGGCGAATGTGCCCGGCACGGGTTCGCCGTCCATCGCGCGGTGGCCCAGGGTCCGCGACGTGGAGAACCCGAGCGCGCCGGCCTCGATCGCCTCGGTGACCAGCCGGCCCATCGCCGCGATGTCGTCCGGGGTGGCCGGCTCGTTGCGGGCGCCGCGCTCGCCCATCGCGTAGGCGCGGACGGCGCCGTGGGCGACCTGGCTGCCCACGTCGATCGCGAAGCGTTGCTTGCCGATGGCATCGAGGTACTCGGGATAGCTCTCCCAGCCCCAGGTGATGCCCTCGGTCAGCGCGGTGCCGGGGATGTCCTCGACCCCCTCCATCAACTCGATCAGCCATTGCTCGCGGCCGGGCCGGACCGGGGCGAAGCCCACGCCGCAGTTTCCGGTGACCACGGTGGTCACGCCGTGGCCGCTCGACGGCTCGAGCGAGCTGTCCCAGCTCACCTGGCCGTCGTAGTGGGTGTGGATGTCGACGAAGCCGGGAGCCACCACACGACCCGTCGCGTCGATGGTCTCGGCCGCCTCGGCGGTCTGTAAGCCGCCCGTCTCAGGGTCGTCGGCCCCGCGGCGCACGACGTCGAGGATCTTGCCGTCCTTGATCCCGATGTCCGCGCGATAGCGCTGCGCGCCGGTGCCGTCCACGACGGTGCCACCGATGATTTTCAGGTCGAACACGAGGGCTTCTCCTTGTCGTCGTGCGATATTACGCGACGCGACGTAGCGTAACTACAGACGATATTCCCGGCGGCAGGCCGAGTCAATGGATTGTCATCCCAGTACCCGGCCGGGCCGGCGCACCCGCTGACCCACTCGTGGCGACAAGCCAAGGGGCGCAACGAAATCGCCCGGTGCGACGGCGGCTACACCGATGCCCGCGGCGCGGCGACGCTCTCCGGGTCCTCCAGCGCCGCGACGCAGACCTTCCAAGGCGATGTCGTCGGCCCGCATCTCCCCATTCCCGCGGTGATCGGGGGGCGACGTAGGCGCTGCCGAAGCCCCTACGGCCTCATGCGCCTCGAAATGCTGTGGATGCAACCGATCGGCAGCAACAGCCGTCCCGCGGCGCCGCACATCGACGCCCTGCTGGGGCACCACGAAGGCGGTCAGCGGTATCAGGCCCGGCAGGTGCTGACGCCCACACCGTGACCGGGCTGTTTCCGACGTCCACCGACCCGAATATGATCGGGCAAGGCTCAAGCTGCGCAACGGTCACAGGGGACCACGAGGGAGTGGAGAGTTCCATGCCGAACGACAAGCAAGCGGACCGGATGACCTCGGGTAAGGGGTTCATCGCGGCGCTCGACCAAAGCGGTGGATCGACCCCCAAGGCGCTGCGCCAATACGGCATCTCCGAAGACGCGTACTCCTCCGAGAAGGAGATGTTCGACCTCATCCATCAGATGCGGTCCCGGATCATCACCTCCCCGGCCTTCACGGGCGATCGGGTCTTGGCGGCGATCCTGTTCGAGCAGACCATGGACCGCGACATCGAGGGCAAACCGTCGACCACCTACCTGTGGGAGACCAAGGGCGTGGTGCCCATCCTCAAGATCGACAAGGGGCTGGCCGAGGCTTGCGACGGCGTTCAGCTGATGAAGCCGATGCCCGGTCTGGACGCGTTGCTGGAGCGCGCCGCGAGCAAGGGCGTCTTCGGCACCAAGGAGCGGTCGGTGATCGGCGGCGCCAACGCGGACGGCATCGCCGCGGTGGTCGCCCAGCAGTTCGAGGTGGGCCACCAGGTGCTCGGCCACGGCCTGGTGCCGATCCTGGAACCCGAGGTCACCATCTCCATCCCGGACAAGGCGGAGGCGGAGGCGATCCTGCGCGACGAGATCACCCGGCACCTCGACACCGTGCCCGACGGGCAGCGCGTGATGATCAAGCTGAGCCTGCCCAGCGAGGTCAACTACTACCGGCCGCTGATCGAACATCCGAAGGTGATGCGGGTGGTGGCCCTGTCCGGCGGCTACTCCCGCGAGGAGGCCAACGAGCTGCTCGCCAAGAACACCGGCCTGATCGCCAGCTTCAGTCGTGCGTTGACCGAGGGCCTTTCGGTCGACCAGACCGACGAGCAGTTCGACGCCACGCTGGACAAGGCGATCCAGTCGATCTATGACGCCTCGGTAGCCGGCTGAGGCGCCCGAGCCGACGGCTCAGTAGCGGTGGTCGGCCATCGGCGGCCGGCCCCGACTGATGTCGCGCTCGTCGGAGACCAAAGCGGGCACCATTTCACTGGTCACCAGCCCTTCTTCCCGGGTCAGTTCGTCGACCACCTCGAACGATTCGGCGATGTTGGCCGGGGTGTCGATGATGGTGGTGACGACGGGGACGCGACGGCCCAGGGTGAGCACCTTGTCGCCGTGCGGCGGGTGATCGCCGTGAAAGCCCCAGATACCGCGCAAAACCGTCGCGCCATCGGGCGTTTTGCGCCGCCACAGCCGCTGCACCAGCGCGCGGTGAATCGGAACGCCGCCGCGGCGCGCCGATT
>Ga0078972_1009326_pt1 | contig 19475 bp, 14 predicted proteins | sample YelNatPaOPGAMG01_FD_67568 | JGI IMG/M metagenome (GOLD analysis project Ga0078972, IMG submission 67568) | Hot spring thermophilic microbial communities from Obsidian Pool, Yellowstone National Park, USA - OP-RAMG-01 (SPADES assembly) (version 2) | ecosystem: Environmental > Aquatic > Thermal...
CGGACCACTTCCTCTTTTGGCCGGCAAGGCACGTGGGACGCCGACCAGCGGGTTTGAATTGCTTGGAATTTTATATTAGGAGAAAGAGGAGTGAAAGTCAACCCGAAGACGTGAGGCCTTCCATGAACGTGCAATTTCTGGGCGCGACTCGGACCGTGACCGGCTCGTGTACACTTCTTGAGAGCGGTTCGTTGAAGTTTCTCGTTGACTGCGGCCTCTTTCAAGGTGGCAAGACCCTCGAGGAACGAAATCGAAATGTGGACCCCTATCGTCCTCGAGACCTTTCCTTTATCCTGCTTACCCATGCCCATATCGACCACAGCGGTTTGATCCCCAAACTGGTCCAAAGGGGCTTTCAGGGGAAGATCTTCTGTACGAGGGCGACTCTCGACCTTTGTGAGATCATGCTTCGTGACAGTGCCCACGTGCAAGAGATGGAGGCCGAGTGGCAGAATCGAAAGAACAAACGATCGGGACGAAATCCTGTGACTCCACTGTATACGGCACAGGATGCGGAGCAAAGCCTTCAATTCTTTCAGCCCGTGAACTACGGAGAGATGCTTTCCCTTTCGGAGGGGGTCCGGGTCCGATTTCAAGACGCAGGCCACATTCTCGGTTCGGCCATCATCGAAATCTGGATTGAAGAGGAGGGGGTGAAGAGAAAGCTGGTTTTCTCGGGCGACCTCGGTAATTTTGATCAGCCCATCGTGCGAGATCCCACACCCATCGAGGAGGCAGACCTCCTCTGGTTGGAGTCGACCTATGGCGATCGGCTCCATAAGTCGAGAAAAGAGACGGTCGAGGAGTTTCTGGCCATCCTTCAGGAGGCGATCGGAAGCCGATCCAAGGTGATCATTCCAGCCTTTGCCGTGGAACGGACGCAAGACATCCTGTACACCATCGGCCAGTTCCTCCGGGAACGTCTCATTCCTCCCCTTCCCATCTATATCGACAGCCCTCTGGCCATCGCCGCCACAGAGGTTTTCAAGAGGAACGTCGACTCCTTTGATCAGGAGATGGGAGAACTTCTTCGGAAAGGAGAAAACCCTCTCGAGTTGCCGGAGATCGTTTTTGCTCAGACCACGGAGGAGTCCAAGGCCATCAATGAAGATGAGAGGCCGGGCATCATCATTTCCGCAAGCGGCATGTGCGATGCCGGAAGGATTCAGCATCACCTGAAGCACCATCTCTGGCGTAAGGATTCCCACATCGTTTTTACGGGGTTTCAGGCTGCGGGTACGGTGGGAAGACGTATCGTGGATGGCGCGAGATCGGTTCGGCTTTTCGGTGAGGAGATTGCCATTCACGCTCATATCCACACGCTGGGAGGATTTTCAGCCCACGCGGATCAGAAAGGCCTGCTCGAGTGGGTCTCCCATTTCCGCAGTCCCGGCCTGAAAGTCTTTGTGACGCACGGCGAGGAACAGACCTCCCTGACGCTCGCCGAGCGGATTCGCGAGCAGTTCCATTGGGAGACGGTGGTTCCCCGGTGGATGGAGAAGAGGCGTTTCATCGGCCACGAGGAGGCTGTTGAAGAAGCTCCGGTTCAGGTGATCCCTCGTGAGGAGGACGTTTCGATCCCCGAGGAAACGATGGGCCTTCTCTTTAGGGAATTGGAGAATCACTATCGTCGACTCCGCCGAAAGCTGAAGCGGGCCAAATGGAAGCGAAGGGAGTTTCAAGATCCCCAACTGCTGAAACAGTTGGAGGAGATTGATCACAGGGTCGAGGCCCTCGAAAAGCAATTGAGATAGGACGTGGGATGGAGGGGGGCTGAAGAAAACGGTTCTGGAAACTAACACGCTACCCGATGCTCTAACAGCACCCCTTCAGAATGAAGAGGAACAAGCAAACCTATCGAAGAAGCTATTCGTAGGGGGTTGAGAACGGCTTGTCGGGGCCACCCTGCGCGGTTGCCCTGGGCGGCTCTCCCGCGGGGTAGGTTCTTTGTAGGGGCAACCCTAAGCGGTTGCCCTGGGTTGGCTCAAACCAGGAAGGGAGGGAAGAACAATGAGTCCTCGATTTCGAAATCATAACTCTTGGAGGCGCAGCGTTACCTTTTTCATGGCCATTGGTCTTCTCCTTTTGTTCTTTGTCCCGGGGATCTCCTCGCCTCAGGAAAAGCCCAAATATGGGGGAACCCTCATTGTAGGGGCGAGCAGCGATCCCAGTACCTTGAATTTGGCGATCACCTATAACATCATCGATACCCTCGCGGTTTCGAGCGTGTTCAACCTCCTCACCAAGTCGGATTACGATCTCAATCCGCGACCCGATCTCGCAGAGTCGTGGAAGATCTCCGAGGACGGACTTTCCTATACTTTCAATCTGGTCAGGAATGCGACGTGGCACGACGGCCGACCCTTCACCTCAGCCGATGTGAAGTTCACCTTTTCCGAAGTCTTGAACAAACACCATCCACGAGGTTCAGTGGTCCTGAAGGTGATCGATTCCATCGAGACGCCCGATCCCCATAGTGTCATTTTCAAGTTGAAGCATCCCTACGATCCCCTGATGAAATTCATAGGGAACGAGGCCTTCATCCTTCCAAAACATCTCTACGAAAATACGGACATCCTGAAGAATCCTTATAACCTCAAACCTGTTGGTACGGGCCCGTTTCTCTTCAAGGAATGGAAGAAGGGAAGCCATCTCACCTTGGACCGAAATCCTTCTTACTTCAAGATGGGGAAACCTTACCTTGACCGGATCATCATCAAAATAGTCCCGGATGCTTCGTCCCGAATGATCGCTTTCGAAGCCGGAGAGATTGACTATCTCTACTATGTCAACCTCCCGGCCTCCGAGGTCTTCCGATTCAAGAACAGGCCTGGTTTTGTCGTGACCTCGAAAGGGCACGAGGTGGGTCCCTCCATTATGCTGATGGCCTTCAACCTGAGGAGGGCACCTTTTAACAACCTTAAGGTGAGGCAGGCCATCGCCCATGCGATTGATAAGGAGTATATCGAGGCCAAGGCGGACTACGGCCTGGGGAAGGTGGCCATTGGCCCGATTGCGAGCGCGACGCGTTGGGCTTTCAACCCGAACGTCCCTCGTTACGACTTTAACCCGCAGAAGGCTGAACAGCTCCTTGATGAGGCAGGATATCGGAGAGGGCCAGGCGGGGTTCGGTTCAAAACATCGATCATTGCCGACCGGGGCGATTTCCTCTATGCCAAGACAGCAGAGATCATACGGGACTATCTGGCAAAGGTGGGTATTGCGGTGGAGCTGAAGTTGCTCGATCGATCGAGCATGATCGATGCCTCCTATATCCGGTGGGATTTCGACCTTCAGGTTCACGGTCTTGGGACGGGCCCCGATCCTGCTATCGCAGTAGCCCGAACTTATGTGTCGAGCAATATCAAACCCATTCCCTTCGCCAACAATTCTGGATATAGCAACAAGGAGGTCGACGAGCTGTTTGCTTTGGCGGAAAGAGCCCCTACCGTGAAGAAGCGTGCGGAATACTACCACAAGGTCCAGGAGATCCTTGTCAAGGATCTCCCATACCTATGGCTTTCGGAGTACGGACTGAATTCAGCCTTCCGGGACGAATTCAGGGGTCTTCATAGCTGGTGCGCCCGATCCTTCATGAGCTATGGCGAGGACGCCTGGTGGACAAAAGGAAAGGAGAGCCCGGGCAAGTAGCTGCGGGCGTTGGCCGGCCCTGGCGAGGAAGGGAAAGGTCCACACAGGCCTCCTGACAAAGGATTTGGTGAGGAAAGGGCGGGCCTTCAGAGGGAGACTATGTAGACGCGTACTCCTGGAACGGGTACTTTTTCAGGGCGGCTTCGATTATTTCCAACCCCAGGCCTGGTCCGGTGGGAAGGGCGATGTGGCCGTTTTCGATCTGGAAGGGGTTGCGGCAAATGGCGTTTCCCGTTTCGGCGAAGCTCACAAAGTATTCAACCGTCAGGAAATGAGGAAGCGTTGCGGCAACCTGAATCGTTGCGGCCAGGGCCACTGCGGTGCTGTTCCAGTTATGGGGGGCGATGAGGACGGCATAAGGCTCTGCCATGGCGGCGATTTCTTTGAGCTCCAGAATCCCGCCACAACTGGCCACATCAGGATTGAGGATGTCGACGGCCCGCTTTTCAAGGAGAGCGCGAAACTCGGGTTTCGTATAAAGGCATTCGCCAGCTACGACCGGTAGATGGATCGATCGCCGCACCTCGGCGAGAACGTCCAGATTCTCGGATGAAACCGGTTCCTCGTAACAGAAGATACCGAAGGGTTCGATCCTCCTCGCAAATCGAATGGCTTGAGTCGGGGAGGGACGGCGCCAGATGTCAATCAGGATATCGATCTTCGGCCCCACAGCCTCGCGGACTGCCCGAACGGTTTCCACGGCAAGGTCTTCGTCTTCGCTCTGAAGAAAGGGGTAGAACTTCAAAGCTGTGAAACCGAGCCTCACCACCTCGAGGGCCCTTTGGGCCATCTTTTCTGGCGTATCGGCCCCACGGCTGAAACCATTCGCGTAAACCTTCACCCTGTTCCTGAGAGGCCCGCCAAGGAGGGCATAGACAGGAACCCCAAGACTCTTGCCAACGATGTCCCAGAGGGCCTGTTCGATCCCGCTTACAGCGCAAAGAAGGTCCAGCCCTGGCCTTCTTTCTGCAAATCGGTTCATAGCCATCTGGGTAAATGCCTTGATGTGAAAAGGATTGGAGCCAAGGAGAAAAGGGGAAAGCTCGTTCACGTAATGGGCGATGTTTCGCTCTCGATATTTCATCGTGAAGGCCTCGCCCCACCCCTCCATGCCCTGGTCCGTTTCCACCTTCACGAAAAGCCAGTGCTTTTGAATGATCCAGTTGGGGTTTGAGCTGATCGGCCGGACCAAGAACGGCTTAATGGCCGTAATCTTGAGAGAATCCTCGATGCCCATCGATGTCCTCCTTTGTATGATATGGTTAGTTATATCAAAAGAAGGCGGCTTGTCAACCTCCACGCCGGCCATGCTGAACCGGGTTCAGCGTGACCACTCGGTGGATTTGCTCACAAATCATTTAAATTACCGGCCTCAGGCCGGCATCCAATTGATCACTTTCATATCTCCCATCCACGCGAGAGTTGACAAAGGAAGAAGCACGTTCTATAGATTAACAAAACCTACCCATCTTGTATCTCCCTTACCCGGATGACGAGGAAAGGCTGAAAAAGGAGGAAGGTATGGACCGGCGAACATTACGTACCAGACCAGGGGATTATTCGTTAAGGGTTTACCTCTTCGCACTGGCCGTCGCCTTTCTTGCGTCTCTTCTCGGAAGCCCGGGCCACAGCCAGGAAAAGCCCAGATACGGGGGAACCTTTATCGTTGGTTCGGGAGGAGATCCCTCGACCCTGAATCTGGCAATCAGCTTCAGCGGCTTCGATACCCTGGCCGCCTCGAGCATCTTCAACTGTTTGGTCAAATCGGACTACGATCTTAATCCACAGCCCGACCTTGCCGAGGCATGGAAAGTTTCGGAAGACGGTCTCACCTACACTTTTCAGCTCGTCAAAAATGCTACGTGGCATGATCAAAAACTCTTTACCTCCGCGGATGTGAAATTTACCTTTGGGGAGGTCTTAAGCAAGTATCATCCTCGGGGCTCCGTCGTGTTGAAGGCCGTCGATTCCATTGAGACCCCAGATCCATACACGGTCATTTTTAGGCTCAAACACCCCTACGATCCGTTGCTCAAATTCATGGGGAACGAAGGGTTTGTCATCCCCAAGCACCTTTACGAGAATACCGACATCTTGAAGAACCCGTACAACCTGAAACCCGTTGGTACAGGACCGTTCGTTTTCAAGGAATGGAAGAAGGGAAGTCATATTACCTTGGAGCGAAACCCCTCCTATTTCAAGAAAGGCAAGCCTTATTTGGACAGGATCATCATCAAGATCGTCCCAGATGCCTCATCTCGGATGATCGCCTTTGAGGCCAAGGAGATCGATTACCTCTACTACATCAATCTCCCGGCCTCTGAGGTTTCCCGATTCAAGAACCGTCCGGGGTACGTGGTCTCCTCGAAAGGGCATGAGGACGGCCCTTCCGTGATGTTGGTTGCCTTCAACCTGAAGAAAGCGCCGTTTAACAATCTCAAGGTGAGGCAGGCCATTGCCCATGCCATTGACAAGGAGTACATTGAAGCGAAAGCCGACTACGGCCTCGGAAAAGTGGCGATCGGTCCTATTCCCAGTGTGACGACCTGGGCGCACAATCCCAATGTGATGCGCTATGAATTCAATCCCAAGAAGGCCGAACAGTTGCTCGATGAAGCTGGTTATCCGAGAGGCCCTGACGGGACGCGCTTTAAGACCTCGATCATTGCGGATCGGGGTTCTTTTCTTTATTCGAAAGCTGCCGAGATCATCCGGGATTACCTGGGCAAGGTTGGGATCAACGTGGAGCTGAGACTTCTCGACCGATCCAGCATGATCGATGCGACCTATATTCGATGGGATTTTGATATGCAGGTTCACGGGCTCGGGACCGGTCCCGATCCTGCCATCGCCGTTGCCCGGACTTACATCTCCAGCAACATTCGACCCGTGGCCTTTGCCAATTGTTCCGGGTACAGCAACAAAGAGGTCGATGAGTTGTTTGCCCTTGCCGAAAGGGCGGCCACCTTGAAGAAAAGGGCCGAATACTACCATCGAGTCCAGGAGATTCTTGTGAAAGACCTCCCCTACCTTTGGCTTTCGGAGTACGGCCTCAATTCCGCTTGGCGTGACGAATTCAAAGGCGTCCATAGCTGGTGTGCGCGATCGTATATCAGTCTGGGAGACGACGTCTGGTGGGCCAAGGGCAAGGAAACGGCATCCAAATAGTCCCGTCTCCTCTGAGATTCGAAAAGTTGGTCCCCAATCCATTCGTCGAAGGTGCTCAACTTCTGTCTGATCTCAAGGATAGAGGACGGGATAAGAGTATCCCGATACGGGTTTTGCAGCAAGAGGATAAAGGCGTTTCATAGGATGCTCACTTTGGTTCTTTCCCGATAACGGGGTTCTTTTCACTATGGAGAGAAAGAGTCAATCCCTTGCTCAGTATATCTTGCGGCGGCTCGTTCAAGCGGTTCCGCTCATTTTGGGGATCGTGATCGTCAACTTCTGCCTCATCCACCTTGCTCCCGGGGATCCCATCATCTCCCTTGTGGGCGAGTTCCAAACCTCCGAGGAGTATATCGAGAGCGTGAGGAGGCAGTACGGTCTCGATCAACCCCTCTTCGTTCAACTCTTCATCTATATGTTGAACGTCCTCAAGGGAGACTTTGGATACTCGTTCGCGTTCAAGCAACCGGTCCTCGAGGTCATTCTCGATCGGATTCCTGCAACCTTGCTCCTCATGATCGTAACGATTCTCTTCTCAACCGTGGCGGGTGTGATCTTGGGTGTTGTCTCGTCTCGGAGGCAATATTCGAAGACGGATAATCTCGTGACGCTGATTTCCCTCATCGGCTACTCGATCCCTGTTTTCTGGCTCGGACAGATTCTCTTAATCGGCTTCAGCCTTAAAGTTCCTGTCTTCCCAGCCCAGGGAATGCAGTCCCTCAGGGAAAACTATACCGGTATCGCTTACGCGATCGATGTACTTCATCACCTGGTCCTTCCGGCCTTTGCCTTGGGACTCAGTTACCTTGCCATGAACACGCGATTCACCCGTGCGAGCATGTTGGAGGTCTTGGGCCAGGATTACGTCCGGACAGCCCGGGCCAAGGGGCTTTCAGAGAGAAAGGTGATCTATAAGCATGCCCTGAGAAACGCGCTCCTTCCACTGGTGACATTGACGGGCCTCAATTTCGGTTTTCTTCTCGCCGGAGCGGTTCTGACGGAGACGGTCTTCGCGTGGCCAGGCCTTGGCCGATTGATGTACGATTCGATCTACACGCGCGATTATCCCGTGCTCATGGGGATGTTCATCTTCATCTCCGCGATGGTCATCGTGGTCAATCTGATCACCGATATCTTCTACTCCGTCCTCGATCCGAGGATCAGGGTTCATTGACGCCATGGGAGATTTTTGGAGGAGATATAAGAGAAACCGGGCTGCTGTGATGGGGATCGGCATCGTCCTCTTCTTCGGGGGCCTGGCCCTTTTTGCCCCCTTTCTGGCGCCTTTCAACCCCCTTGCTACGGGGAAGGACTCTTTCCATCGTCCCGACTCGCGGTACCTGATGGGTACGGACGACCTGGGACGGGACCTTTTTAGCGGTGTCCTCTGGGGCGCAAGGACGTCGCTTCTCGTAGGAATATTGGCTGCTCTGACCTCTACGCTGATTGGAGTCGTTGTTGGAGCCCTTGCGGGCTATTATGGAGGGATGACGGATGACCTCCTCATGAGGATCACGGAATTCTTCCTCGTCATCCCTCGTTTTTTTCTCGTTCTTGTCATTGTTGCCCTCTTCGGAAGCAGCATCTGGAACGTCATTCTGGTGATCGGGATCTTGAGTTGGCCGGTCACGGCACGGCTCGTTCGGGTTGAGTTTCTTTCGATCAAGGAGAAGGAATTCATCGAGGCCTCCAGAGCCGCTGGCGCAACCGATCTGCGGATCATTCTCCGGCACATTTTGCCCAATGCGACCCCGCCCATTGTCGTCAGCGGATCGCTTCAGATCGCACGGGCCATTCTCCTTGAGGCGGGCCTCAGTTTCCTCGGCCTCGGCGACCCCAATCAGATGAGCTGGGGCGTCATGCTCTACAATGCTCAGCGGTTTTTAAGACATGCCTGGTGGACGGCCCTTTTCCCGGGGATCGCCATCTTCTTGGTGGTCATGGGATTTAACCTCGTCGGCGATGGCCTGAACGACGCGTTGAATCCGAAACAGAAAGGAAGGGATATCGCCTAGCCATGATGCCTCCGACGGATACGTTGACGAAGCGATTGGCAAGCTTTGTGGTGGGGACTGAATGGAACGTTCTTCCACAGGAGGTGGTGGAGAGGGCCAGGAGGTGCCTTCTCGATTGGATCGGAAGCGCATACATGGGGAAAGGGTCGCCGACGGATCGGATGATGGAACCCCTCGTTCGTAGGCACGGGGCGGGAAGGGTGGCAACCCTCATCGGTTGCGGTTTCTCCGCTTATCCCATGGAGGCAGCTCTTTACAACGGAATGATCTCGGCGGTCTTGGAGATCGACGACGTTCATGAGGAGACCTCACTGCATGGCGGCATTGGCGTGATTCCGGCGGCTCTTGCCGTAGCGGAGTCTGTGGGAGCGTCGGGCAGGGAGCTGATCCTTTCCATTGTTATCGGGTATGATATCTCGGTTCGAGTCGCCCGTGCGGCCGGGTCTTCTCATTATCAGTTTTGGCATACGAGCGGGACATGCAACACCTTCGGTGCGGCTGCGGCAGCAGGCAAATTGCTCCGTCTCGATGAAGAGCAAATGGTGATGGCTTTAGGGCTGGCCGGAACCCAGGCGGCAGGCTTATGGGAGGGCCTCAATGCCAAAGCGACGACGGCGAAGCATCTTCATAGCGGCAAGGCCGCCTCAAACGGCATCCTTTCTGCTTTCCTGGCAAAGCAGGGGTTTAGGGGGGCTGAAAAGATTCTGGAAGGGGAGAAGGGCTTTTTCCCGGCAACTGCCAGGCCCACTCCAGAAGACCTTCAGCGAATGACGGAGAACTGGGGCCGGCCTTTTCTGATCATGCGGAATTTTTTCAAACGATATGCTTGTTGCCGGGCCTGTTTTGAGGGTATCGAGGGGCTTGGAAGGCTCATGGATGAGCAGAGGCTTCGTCCCGGCGACATGGAAGAGATCAGGGTTACGATGAAGCCCGGCCGTACGTGGCTGGTGGGGAATTTAAATCCCTTTGACATTTACGAAGCCAAGTTCAGCCTCCCTTTTTGTATGGCCTTGATGGCGATCAGAGGGGAAGTGGGAGTTTCCGCATTTCGGGAGGAGAATCTTCTTGATCCTGCGATTCGAGACCTCATGGGAAGGATCAAGCTCCTCAGCGATCCCGAGACCGCGGCGAAGGCGAGATTGGAAGTGGTTCTCAAGGATGGGACCCGATGGGCCCTCGAGCCCCATTGTCGATCCCTGACCCTTGAAGAGGTGGAGGAGAAATTTCTCCAAAACCTCTCTCCCCTTCTGGGGAAGAAGGGGGCCGAGGCCATCATCAGAGCGGTTAACAAGGTGGATCAAATGGAAGCGCTTGGAGAGCTTACCCACCTTTTGAAACGAAGACCACGAGGAGAAACGAGATGAAAGAGAACGATAGGAAGAGAGGAGCCGCTCCAAAAGGGTTTGGAGTGGGATCGAGGTTTTCAGAAGGCCCTGCGAGGGAGATGATCGAATACGGCATCAAACTTCGAATCGAGGAGGCGAAGTACACCTTTCCTCACGAGCTCTGGAATCACAAGGCCCATACGATCATGCTCCATGAACAGGGTTTGATCGATCGAAAGGATACGAGGAAGATTCTCAAGGCCCTTGGCGAGATCGAAGCCATGGGGCTTGAGCGATTTCCTCTCGATCCGGGGAAAGGGGAGCTCTTTCACAATATCGAATCCTTTGTCATCGCAAGAGCGGGCGAGGAAGCGGGAGGTCGGATGCATTCGGGCAGAAGCCGAGGGGACATGTATGTCTGCTCGGAGCGGATGATTCTGAGAGAGAAGATTCTGGGGTTGATAAGAGATCTGACGGCCCTCATTGAGACGATCGTCTCCGTTTCGGAAAAGCATGTCGAAACGGTGATGCCAGGCTACACGCTTCTTCAACATGCTCAACCCACTACGTTTGCCCACTACCTCCTCTCTTTTGCGGATCGGTACGAAAGGGATATCGAGCGACTCGAGGAGACGTACCAAAGGGTGAATCGAAGCCCCATGGGTTCGGCTGTGGTGTCAGGCACAGGCTTTCCCATCAACCGGCTGCGGATGGCGGAGCTCTTGGGTTTTGATGGCGTCATCGAAAACACCCGCGATGCCTCCATCTCCAGGGACTTCACCCTCGAAGGCATCACGAGAGCGGCGATCTTCATGTCCAACCTCTCCGCTCTGGCCGACGATCTCAATATCTGGTGCACCTACGAATTTGGGATGATCGAACTGGCCGATGCCTACTGCGGCACCTCATCCATCATGCCTCAGAAGAAAAATCCTTCGTCCCTGGAGCGGATCCGATACCTATCGGCAATCGCCATCGGGAACACGATGACGGTCTTTGCCCAGCTCAAGACGGAGTCCGAGCAATTGGGCGACCTGGAAGAGACGGGACCTGTTGCCTGGCAAACCTATGATTACGCCCAGATGGCGGCAAGGATCATGAGAGGGGTTCTCTCCACCTTAAAGGTCAACAAGGAGCTGATGGCGGCCAGGGCCGGCGCGAACTTCACGCAGGCCACGGAGCTTGCAGAGACCATCGTGAAGGAGAAGGGTTTTCCCTTTCGAACCGCCCATCGGATCGTGGCAAGGTTGGTCCGAGACGCTCTCGCGGAGGGGAAGTCGCCTTCGGAGGTGAGCTCGGAGATGCTTGATAGGGCGGCGGTTTCGATGGTCGGGAAACCGCTTCGCATGAGGGACGAAACGATCCGCAAGGTGATGGATCCGCAATACATCATCGAGAACCGAAACATCCTTGGCGGACCCGGCAAGCGAGCAGTGCTTCGCATGCTCAAGGGACACGAACGAAGGCTCCAGCGACACAGGCAGTGGACGAGGCAAAAAGAAGCGCAAATCGAGAAGGCACGAAATCTCGTTTCAAGCCTCGTCCACCGCCTGAGCAGAGAGAAGGATTAGGAGGGTTTCCCACATGGTCTCAAAGAAGGATAGAGAAGTGACGGTGATTGGGCCGGGGAGGATGGGGGTGGGCATCGCACTGGCCTTTGCTTTGAAGGGATTTCACGTCACCCTCATCGATGCCAAGGAAAGAACGGAAGAGGCCTATGGAACCCTTGAGAAAAAGGTGACGAAAGAGCTTCAGGCCAACGTCAAGCTTTTGAAAAAGATCGCCTCTCTTCAAGTTCCACCCAGACGCGTTTTGGCCCACGTTGCTTTTTCACGTGAGCTCACATCGGAACATCTCAACGTCCCGTTCGTTTTTGAAGCGATTCCGGAGAAACCCGAATGGAAAATCGACCTCTTCAGGAAAATCTCCCCACTCCTGGGGAAGAAAACCCTTCTTGCTTCGACGACCTCGACGATAGATCTCAAAACGTTGAAGGCAGGTGTGACCAGCCCTGAACGGCTAATGATCACCCATTGGCTCAATCCCGCCTTCATCATTCCCCTTGTAGAGGTGGCGGTTTCTAAGGAAACCGATGCCGAATCGATCAAGCGGATGAAGACCCTTCTTATTCGAATTGGAAAGGTCCCCGTGGTGTTGAAGGATAGCCCGGGGTTCATCGTGCCCCGGATCCAGGCTCTGGCCATGAACGAGGCCATCCGGATCTATGAGGAGGGAGTGGCTCCACCGGAGGAGATCGATCGGGCGATCCGAACCGGATTTGCTTTCAGGCTCGGTGTCTTAGGCCTGCTGGAGTTCGTCGATCTGGGAGGACTCGATATCCTCTATTACGCAGACGAGTTCCTGAGTTCAGCCCTCGGAAGTGGGCGTTTCGAGAAACCGAAACTGGTCGAAGAGAAGATGAGAAAGGGCGAGATCGGCCCTCGAAGCGGGAAAGGGATCTTCGACTATCAGGGTGTCGATGTTCGGGCCTTGTTTGAAAAAAGGTATAAGGCGCTGGTCAAGATGCTTCGTTTTGCGAAAGAGAATAGGTTGTTATGAGGGAGGAAAGATAATGAAAGGAAAAGTGGCGGTACTGGGAGGAGGAAACGGAGCTTTTGCGATGGCCTCCGATCTGTCGCTTCAGGGTTACGAGGTTCGGATGTGGAGCAAGTACCCAGAAGAGCTGGAGGAGATCAAGAAGTCCCACACCATTAAGGTGAGTGGCCCTTTGATCCGGGGCGAGGCCAAGGTTTCCTTGATTGCGGACAGGATAGAAGATGCGGTCAGGGGAGCCGACCTCATCTGCTGCCCTATCCCCGCCTTCACCCAATTCGATGTGGCCGATGCCCTTTTGCCCTGTCTCGAAGAGGGTCAGGTCATCTTTCTCTCACCCGGAACCTTTGGCTCTTATCTCATGTCCAAGCACCTCCGTGAAAGAGGCTGCAAGAAAGAGATCGCTATCGGAGAGACAGGGACCTTGCCTTTCTTGACCCGGAAGGTTAGCCCCGTGGAGTCGCGCATCGTGGTCCGAGCCTGCCATCTGCCCACGGGGATCTTCCCGGCCCGCAAGACGGAGGAGGCGATAGAGAAGATCCGAGCCGTCTTCCCGTCGGTCCATCCTGTTGAGGACGCCCTTTCCGGAGCACTCATGAATGCGGGACCAATCATCCATTCCCCTTTGATCGTTCTCAACACAGGACCTATCGAACATCCCTCACCCTATGATATCCATAACGAGGGGACGACTCCAGGCATCCGAAAGGTCATCGCCCTCTTGGATCAGGAGAGGATTCGGGTGAGGGAGGCGTTCGGTTATAAACCCAATCACTATCCTCTCGAAGACTACTACGACGAGACACGGCCCCAGGAGTGGATGTATCCGAGGATGGCAAAAAAGCTCTTGATGGAAAGCCGACTCTGGTACGAAAAGGTGGACTATCGACACCGTTATGTGACCGAGGATATTGCCTGTGGTCTTGCGTTTTTGAATTCAGTGGCGGACTTCGCCGGTGTGGAGGTTCCGATCGCTCGTTCCCTCCTATCTCTTGCCGGCGCGGTGGCAGGGACCGACTTCATGAAGAGCGGCCGCACGTTGGAGTCACTGGGCCTCTCCCGGGTTTCGAGAGAAGACCTCGAAAAAATCCTGATCGAAGGGTTCTAAGAAAGGAGGACGAAGGCCATGAGAAAGAAGGGGTGTTTGCTGCTGGCGGTGCTGGTTGTTTCTTGCGGAGTTTTGCTCGGTCAACAAGACTCTCTTGCCCAGAAGAAGCCTACGGTTCTCAAGGCGGTCTGCTTCCTACCGAAGCATGATCCCCTATCGGCGATGACCGTAGAATGGGTGAATAAGGTGAACGCCATGTTTCCGGAGGAGCTCAAAATCGAATACCTTGGTGGGCCGGAGATCATCTCCGCGGTGGAGCAAGTGGAGGCCCTAAGAAAGGGGATTCTCGATATTGACTTCAATGTCGGATCCTACTACGCGCCCCATGGAGCAGAATTCAACGCCTTCCAATTGACGAGAAATTCGCCTCTTGAGCAGAGAAAGTCGGGGTTCTACGACTTCATGGTGAAGGCCCACGAGAAGATCGGGGTGCGTTATCTGGGCCGATGGCTCCATGGTGGTTTTTACATGTATTTGAAACATCCCATTCAGAGCATGGATGAGATCCGGGGCAAGAAGATCAGAACAGGTCCCCTTTATGTCTTCTTTCTCAATAAACTGGGAGCCTCGCCTGTATCGATCAAGCCCTCTGATGTCTACACAAGCCTGGAGAGGGGGGTGGTGGAAGGATTTTGCTGGCCTATTTTAGGAGCCCGGGCCCAGGGGTGGACGGAGATCTGCAAACATGCCATCGACCACTCTTTTTACGAAGGGGATGGAACGATCCTCTTTAACATGAAAAAATGGGAGACGTTGCCCGATTCGGTGAAGGAGAAGTTGTTGAAGTGGATGCCCGAGTACGAAATGGAGATGGTGAAATATTATGAAGAAGCGATCCAGAAGGAGAAGGAGGCTCTCGTGAGAAGCGGAGTCAAATTCTCCAAACTCCCTCCGAAAGAGGCGGAGCGTTATATCCAGCTCGCCTACGAAGCCTGGTGGGAATTCATGATGACTAAAGTACCCGACTTAGTTCCTCAACTCAAAAAGATGACTGGGAATTAAGAGAGATAGAAGACCCGGTGAGGTAGGGCTCATAGGCTGAGAACAGGCCCTGCCTCACTGTGGCGGTGATCTCAGAGGGCTCAACCCGCCAGTGTTGCATTGCGGAGCCCCGGGGAGGACGCCCTGGAGGCCTTGTCAAGCGGGTCTTGTTGACATTGGTACGGCCATCATAGGCTTCACCAAGAGTGTGAAGTTTAACAGAGTCTACCAAAGTGGGTATTTTTCGCTCCCTTGAGGTGCCGCTACAAAGCCTCCTTGGCGCCCTCACCGGGGCCCTTTGCGGGGGGGATTCTTGCAACATCAAGGCAAAGATGATTTCCTGAAGAAGGGCGAGAGCATATTTCATGGGGCCCTCGACGGACTCAACGGGATCGCTGTCGTCATCCTGGTCGGCGTCATCCTTTCGGTGATGCTTGAGGTCTTCCTCCGATATTTTTTCAACCGTCCCCAGAAATGGGTTGTGGAGATATCGGAATACGCCCTCCTTTACATCACGTTTCTCAGTGCCGCGGGGGTCTTACGAAAGGAGGGCCATATTGTGGTCGATTTGCTCACCAGTCGGTTAGGCTCAAAAAGCCGGCACCTTCTTTCGATCATTCAGTACGTCGGGATCCTGCTCGTCTCCATAGTCCTCTTGGCTGTAGGCGCGAGAACGACCCTGGACCATTACCGTCGAGGTATCTATAATCCCACCCTCTTGCAGATTCCGACTGCTTATGTCCTTGTCGTGATTCCTGTCGGGGGCTTTTTCCTTTCTGTCCAATCGGTCCTCGCGCTTCGCTCCCATTGGAAGAAGTGGAAGGCCGAAAGAAACGGTACAGGCCCGTAGAGGAGTTCTCCGTGGAGTGGTGGCTCATCCTTCTCATCATCTTTTTTTCCCTTTTTTTTCTCTTCACCCTGGGTGTTCCCATCGGGTTTGCCTTCTTGCTTGTCAACATGGTGAGCGTCTTCTGCCTTTGGAACGGCCTTCCGGGTTTGGAGCAGATGATGCTCAGCATTTTCCGATCTGTGACCAACTTCAACATGCTTCCGGTTCCCCTCTTCATCCTGATGGGAGAGATCATCTTTAACTCCGGTCTGGCTGCTCAGAGCCTTGAGGCCCTGGACAAGTGGATCGGGAAGATCCCCGGTCGTCTCTCCCTCCTTGCGGTCACGGGCGGGACGCTCAATGCGGCTCTCAGTGGGTCGAGCATGGCTTCGACGGCCATGTTGGCAACGACCCTTTATCCCGAAATGGAGAAACGGGGTTACGATTCTTCTATGAGCCTGGGACCTCTCCTTGGAAGCGGTGGATTGGCGACCATGATCCCCCCGAGCAATCTGGGAGTCATCCTTGCCGCTCTCGCCCAGATTTCCGTAGGAGACATGTTGATCGCCATTGTGATACCGGGTTTGCTGCTTTCCGCCGTCTACATGCTTTATATTGTGCTTCGTTGTCGTCTTCAACCGCGCCTTGCTCCGATCTATGACACCTCGGATCAGCCTTGGGAGAGGAAGATGATTCTTCTCCTCAAGTATGTTCTACCCCTATGCAGCATCGTTTTTCTGATTATCGGGCTCATCTACTTCGGTGTCGCGACCCCCACCGAATCGGCTGTCTACGGGGTGGCCGGGTTCACGGGCCTCCACCTCCTCTACAACGGGTGGAAAGGAGAGGTGATCAAGAAGTCCCTCTTCCGGACGATCGAGATCACAGGTATGATGTTTATTATCCTATCGGCCTCCGTGACGTTTTCCGAGATTCTGGCCTATACGGGTGGCACGACCAAGATCGTCGAACTCTTTGCTTCTCTTTTTTCGTCCCCTCTTGCAATCGTCATCTCGATGCAGTTCATCCTCTTCATCCTGGGGATGTTCTTGGAGTCTTTGCCCATCATGATGATCACGGTTCCAATCTTTTGGCCTGTGCTGAAACTCTTTCATATCAACCCGCTATGGTTTGCAGCGATCATGCTTCTCAACATCGAGATTGGTATGATCTCACCCCCTTTTGGTCTCTCTCTCTTTGTGCTGAAGGGGGTGCTTCCCCGAGTGACGATGGGAAAGATCTATCGGTGTGCCGTCCCCTTCGTTCTCCTTCAGTTCATTGTGATCGCCCTGATCATTCTTTTCCCTTCCCTCGTCCTTTGGCTTCCGAAGACGATGCACCCATAGGAGTTTTCCGGTAACCATCCATTGGAGAACGTCCGTTCCAGGGGCAAAAAAAAGTCGCCCGTTCCGTTGCGGAGCCCCGGAGAGGAGGCCTTAAAGGCCTTGCCAAGGGGGTCCTCTTGACATCGGTACGGTTATCATAGGCTTTATCGAGATTGGATTGAGCAAAGTTCGCCGAAGTGGGTATTTCACCTCCTTAAGGTGCCGCTACAAGGCCTCTTTGGTACCCTCACCGGGGGCTTTGCGCAGGGACTCTTCCAGCATCAGGGAAGAGCCGGAAGTTTTTCCCGTCTTTGCCGCCTTGATAAAATCCAAAAACTTGGGTATACATGAGAACGATTCTTGACCCGAAAGGCCTGAGAGAAAGAGGGTACGGAGGTGAGCGGTTTGGAGACGAAGAAAGAGAAGTTCGATTTGATCGTGATCGGAAGCGGCCCTGCCGGTTACTTGGCCACGATTCTTGGCGCACGAAAAGGTCTTTCCGTGGCGATCGTGGAGAAGGCCGAACTGGGGGGTACCTGCCTGAACCGCGGGTGCATTCCGACCAAGGCGCTCTTGAGGGAAGCAGCCCTCTGGGAGAATTTCATGGCGGCCAAATGGGGAAAGGAGAGAGAGAAGGCTTCACAGGCTTTCCAGAGCGCCATGGAGCGGAAGAGCGGGGCTGTGAATCAGGTGGTTTCGGGCCTTCGGAGTCTTCTTGGGCAGAAGGGCATTACCGTGATCGAGGGAGAGGCATCCTTTGTCGCGCTTCGAAGGCTTTCGGTTAAGAGGAAAGGCTCATCGGACACCACCATCGAATCGGATCGAATCCTCATCGCGACAGGAGCTGTGGCCTCCGAAATACCGGGTCTCAAGAGAGACGGGAAATGGGTGATGACGACCGATGACGTTTTAAAAATGGATTCTCTCCCTTCGGAGATCACGATCGTCGGAGGAGGTAAACGAGGGATCGAATATGCCTGCTTCTTTCGTGCCTTTGGAACGAACGTGACGCTCATCGAGAAAGGCGATCGGATTCTTCCCAAGATGGATCGGGAGATCTCGGTTCGATACAAGGGAATCCTGACCAAGAAAGGGATCAAAGTCCTGACCGGTGCCGAGGCCGTCGAGTCGAGTCTGACCGGAAAAGAAGGGTTCGTCACCTTGCGAATTCTGCAAAAAGGAAGGGAGGAGCGCCTGCAATCGCCGAAGGTTCTTCTTGCAGGCCCGAGACACGGAAACCTTGCCGGCCTTGGCCTCGAAGAGGCCGCCATTTCGTCGCGAGACGGGTTTGTCACGGTAGATCACCGTATGAAGACGTCCGTTTCGGGTGTTTATGCTGCAGGGGACGTGACGGGCAGGGGTTTCATGGCTCACAAAGCCTTTTATGAGGCCCGTGTGGCCCTCACGAACCTTAGGGGTGGAAGCGCTGAAGTGGATCCCCGTTTGATCCCGATCTGTGTTTACTCCCAGCCCGAGGCCGCCTCGATCGGCCTCACCGAGGAGGAGGCAAGACAGAAACACGGAGAGCTGAAGGTCGGAAAGTTTCCTTTTATGGGGTGTGGCCGTGCGGTGGCAGAAGGAGAAACGGAAGGTATGGTGAAGATCCTTTCGGAACCGAAATACGGAGAGATCCTCGGAGTTCACATCCTCGGAGCCGGGGCAACCGAAATGATCCATTTCGGCATGATGGCCATGAAGGCCGAAATGGGGATCGAGGAGCTGAAGGAGATGCTTTTCGCCCATCCCACGCTTTCCGAGGCTTTCTACGAGGCGGCCCTCGACACCGACAACGAGGCCATCCACATCGTCAAAGCGTAGATCTCGGCACAATGGATTTTGCGGCCAATGCTATGGCCGAAACATAGGGGGCGAGATTCGGCGATGATCATTGGCTACCTACCGCGACTTGCGGGTCTCTGTCTCAGAAATAGTCGACTTTCGACTAATGATTTCTAATGGAGTTGCCCTTGGACGAGGTGCTGAAAAACCATCTAACTCTTACCGACCGAACGATCGCTCTCATCGAAAAGGCGATACTCAGCGGGTCGATGAAAAACGGAGAGCGAATCGTTGAGACCGAGCTTGCAAGGCAGTTGGGTATCAGCAAGGCACCGGTTAGGGAAGCCCTAAAGAAGTTGGAAGGAGACGGGATTGTCGAACGTCTTCCCAGAAAGGGCTATATCGTCATGCCGGTGACACGAAAGAGCGTGGACGATTTCTTCGCTTTGATGCTTCTTCTTGACCCTCCCATTGCCAAGATGGCCCTTCGCAAAAAGAACCATGCCATCTGTTCCGAGATCGAGCGAATGATCGAAGATATGAGGCAATCTCTTCGATCGGAAAGCTTCGATGCCTATCTCGATCTAAACGAAAAGTTCCACGGGCTCTTCTATCAGGTTGTAGAGAACGAATGGATTGAAAAAAGCCCTAAAATGCTGCGGAACCAGACGAGCATTTTGAGTTCCCTTTCCCTTTTCCCGAAGGATCGATTCAAGTCATCCATTAAGGAACATGGAGCGA
>Ga0078972_1009327_pt1 | contig 19469 bp, 14 predicted proteins | sample YelNatPaOPGAMG01_FD_67568 | JGI IMG/M metagenome (GOLD analysis project Ga0078972, IMG submission 67568) | Hot spring thermophilic microbial communities from Obsidian Pool, Yellowstone National Park, USA - OP-RAMG-01 (SPADES assembly) (version 2) | ecosystem: Environmental > Aquatic > Thermal...
TGACCATCTCCGACAGAATAGACCGAGTCGTCACTAACAAGTATTTAGGCATTCCCATCTTCGCTTTAGCGATGCTCATCGCTTTCAAGCTCTCATTTGCCGTTGGTGGATTCTTTGCCGACTATATTGACCAGTTCTTTGGATGGCTGGGAGATTCCCTTGCCTCTTACTTGAAACATTTACCACTTCTTTCCTCATTTGTTAAAGATGGTCTCATTTCGGGCGTCGGGACAGTAATAACTTTCCTTCCCAACATCTTTTTCTTGTTTCTTTTCCTCTCATTCCTTGAAGACATAGGCTATATGGCGAGAGCCGCGTTCGTAATGGATAGAATAATGTATGCTATCGGGCTCCCCGGGAGAGCATTCATTCCGATGCTTTTGGGATTTGGTTGCAATGTTCCCGCCGTTATGGCAACAAGGGTTATCCCTGATGAAAGGGAAAGACTCATCACAATTCTCATCAATCCCTTTATGTCCTGCTCTGCACGATTGCCAATTTATGTCCTCTTCGTCTCCGCTTTCTTCGCCTCCCACCATCCCTCCCTGGTCATTTTCTCCCTTTACATACTCGGCATCTTAGTGGCTATAGGAAGCGCCAAACTCTTCCGCCAATTCATACCCTCCCTAAGGGGGAAAGTTTCACCTCTTATTATGGAACTTCCACCCTATAGAATGCCGACCTGGAAGGGGGTAATCATTCACAGCTGGATGCGAAGCAGGTTATTTCTCAAAAAAGCGGGAACTATCATTTTGCTCGGGGTGATATTTATCTGGCTCCTCGCAAGCTTGCCTTTCGGCGCGCCCTACGCGAGCTCAGAAACACTTGCTGGCAGATTAGGACACTTCATCGCTCCCTTGCTCAAGCCAGCGGGCTTCGGATTTTGGCAAGCTGGCGTTGCTCTCCTTATGGGCATTATAGCCAAGGAGACGGTGGTTGGAACTTTGGGAACCCTTTTCGGCAGTGAGGAAAAGCTAACTACCATCTTGCCAAATTTCTTCACCCCACTCTCTGCTTACGCCTTTATGATAATGAGTCTTCTTTACATTCCCTGCATTGCAACGATTGGAGCAATTTATAGAGAAACAGGATCCTTCCGCTGGACGCTTTTTTCCTTTATTTGGAGCCTCTTCGTTGGCTGGTCCATCTCCGTCCTCTTCTATCAAATAGGGAGGCTATTCTTACTATGATAAGCCGGAGAATATCTCGCTTTCTCTTCATACTTTCTTTCATTCCTTTCGCTTTCCCCCAAGGAGAGCTGAAGCTAAACTTCTATGGAACAATTAAAACATATTGGGTAATAGGAAAGGGGAATTATTCCTCACCCTATCCCTCAAACACAGCTTCTCCACTGGACAAAAGCACCAGCTTTTATTCCTATCCCGGCACAACCACCATCGGCTTCTCACTTCAAAAAGAGGAAACAACAACTGATTTGGAAATAGATTTCGAGGGCGAGGGCTATAGTCCCTTATTGCTAAAAGCTTGCCTTACCCAACCTTTGAAGGATAATCTACAAATTGTTATTGGAAGGGCAGATCCAGTTGGGGAACTTAACAGCTTTTCCGATAACTATGTCAAGATGCCAGGTTTCAATCCCGCTCAAGCCTGGGGAGTAGACCAGATAAGGTTTGAGATAACAAAGAATAAATCCGGATGCCGAATTGACCAAGCTTTCGCAATAGGCAACTTGATGGAGTTCTTTTATGGCGACGACGAGCCCGTTGAGATAAGAGCGAAGAACCCCGCTTTATCTTATAAGCTTTCCCTTGAATTCGCCTCTTCACTGAGACTCTACACATTTTATGAATCTCAGAGAGTGAATTTATCTGATGGCAATAACTTTGAGGAAGCTACGCCTCGGGTTTTCGGGGCTGGTTTCCAAATGCCCTTGAAATCGCTCCAAATCCAAGGCGAAATCGTTAAAGGGAAAGGGACAACCTTTTATGCAGGGCTTGTAGGGACGGATGGCGATGTTAAAATCCCCTCTGCATTTAAAGACATACATACCCCTCGTTGCTTCAAAGTCTGGAATCTTGAAATGAAGTCTCAGCTTAACAAAAAATCTGACATTTATGCCGGATTCGCAAGGACAATCTTCTCTGGGGCAATAGGGGAAAGTGAGATAGAAAAAGCGGAAGGCTGCTTTCTCGGGATAACCTACCAGCTTAGCAATTCCACGATTTTGAAGTTAGAATACGACAGCTTTAGAACGGGATTTATCTATTCCACAGGTTCACTCAACTGGGCTAAAGCGCATCAGTGGTTTCTCTCTACGGAATATAGCTTCTAATCCCCATTTCTTACGGATAAAGCCTTCTTAGGATAAGGTCTGTAAGTATCAGTTGATATAAGTTCCGTTATCTTCTCGCTTCCCTTATCTATCACCCTATAGGTTTTCGCTATTATCGTCCCATCCTCCTTCCTCTTCACATCACTGAAAATTTTTATATCCTCAAAATCCCGTCTCCCAAAAATTCTGAACATAATCCTTCCTCCCTTTACCTCCCCTTGGATGTAAATCGGCGCATCTTTGTCGTTCTTGAAAATCAAATCTATGCATCCATAAACTACAGTGGCATCCCTGCCGGGAGAAACATATTTAACTGGTCTTGCGTGATGTTCCCGTCTCACAACCTTTAATCCCGCAAGCAAAACCGCATTATAAAGCGTCGTTGACACCTGGCATACTCCACCTCCCACCCCGGGCACAAGCTCCCCTCTTACCATAACGGGCGCAATCTTGTATCCTCGCTCGCTTACCCTCGGACCTACCTTCTCATTAAAGCTGAAACTTTCTCCCGGGCTGATAAGGGTCCCATCTATCGCTGAGACCGCCTTTTTGATGTTCTCTCTCCTTCCCGCCGATGAGCCAGCAATGGAAGAAGAGAACTCACTTAAAAGCTCCATCCCCTCTAAATCCTCCTCCCTTACTTTCGGCAAAAGCACCTTCATCGGAAGCTCTATATATCCACCTCTCCCTTCAATTAACATTTTTAAAAGCTTTCCTTCATCCACTCCATAACCGCTCTCAGCTGGGATTATCTCCACAATCCTTCCTCTTTCCACTATTGGGCGAGCATCCCTTGCCGGTTTATTCATTGTTTTTCTTAAAAAATAGAGAAAATTCTCCCATCTCCTTCTGTCCCTTATCTCTATTCCCTTACCAAGCTTCACCCCCTTCCTCAGGCAAACCCAAGCCTCTTTAAATGCCGATATCCATCCCTTCCTGCCAATACCATATGCTTCCCTGAGTATCTCCTCCACATCGAATCCCAACCCCACTTCCTTTAACTTAAATTCTTTCATCTCATTCCTCAATTTCAATCTGAAACTTAAATCTCCCTCCACCTTTTCCAAATAGCTCTTCGCTCCTCCCAAAGAGCGTCCTCCAAGATTAACATCTATAACTCTAATATTGGGGAAAATTAGGCGATGGAGATAAAAATAGGAGAGAAAACCTAAACTATAAGATGAAAAGGAAAGGAATAGGATGAGAATAACGAAGGCTATTTTCAGCCAAATTTCCTTACTTTCCCTCAATCCTCCAAATCGTCCCCTCCGGATGGTCCTCCAAAACCACTCCCAATCTTCCCAGCTCGCTCCTTATCTCATCTGCTAACTCAAAAAATTTCTGCTTCCTCAACTTGTCCCTCACCCGCACAAGCAAATCTATCAACTCCTCCGCATTTCCCTTCTCGCTCTTCGCCTGCCCCTCTATCCCCAATACCTCCTTGAATTCCCGCAAAATACCCTTGATTTTAACGAGATATGGAAGCAAGCACACAGGTGGATTTGGCAAGAGAGGGTCAACAATCCTTCCCACCTCCCGAAGAAGAGAAAAATAAGTAGCAATAGCCTTGGGAGTATTGAAATCATCCTCCAGAGCGGAATAGAATTCCCTCCTATAATCCTCTAAATTGGGAACCTCCACATCAACTTCCCTGTAATTAGCCTCTCCCCTCATAGCTATCCTCAACTTCTCCTCCACCTCGCTCGCCCTCTCAAGAGCTCGCTCCATCTCCTTCACTTTCTCCACATCGAAATCTATTGGGGACCTATAATGGGAGGAAAGGAGATACAATCTCAAAGCTTGAGGGGAGAAAAGCTTCAGCGCCTCCCTGACGATGAAGACATTTCCCGTGGATTTAGCCATCTTCTCCCCTTTTAAATTCACTGGCGCCCAATGAATCCAGTAGCGAGCGAAGGTCTGACCAGTGAATGCCTCAGATTGGGCTATCTCGTTTTCGTGATGGGGGAATATCAAATCCTGTCCGCCGGCGTGGATATCCAAAGGCACACCTAAATACTTAATTGACATAACGGAACACTCTATGTGCCAACCCGGTCTTCCCTTTCCCCAAGGACTTTCCCAGAAAGGTTCCCCTTCCTTCGCTGATTTCCAGAGGGCGAAATCCTGCGGCGCTCTCTTCCTCTCATCAACCTCCACTCTCGCACCAGCAAGCATCTCCTCAATAGAACGCTTTGACAACTTCCCATATTGGGGAAACTTCTCAACCGAGAAATATACATCCCCATCAACAACATAAGCATACCCCTTCCTTATCAAAGCCTCAACAACCTCTATTATGTCCTTAATATGCTCCGTCGCCCGGGGATTGAAATCGGCGGGAGCAATCCCCATCGCCGATTCATCCTCAAGATAGGCGGTTATGAAGTATTCCGCCAATCTCTGAGGAGATACCCCCTCCCTGTTCGCCCTTGCTATTATCTTGTCATCTATATCCGTGAAATTCTGCACATAAATTACCTCATACCCTTCCTTTTTCAGGAAACGCCTGATGACATCAAAGAGAACCGCACCCCTTATATGCCCAATATGAGCATAACTCTGAACGGTCAAGCCACAGGAATAAATGCGAACTTTCCCCTCCTGTTGGGGAACGAATTCCTCTTTCCTATCGGTGAGGGTATTGTGGATGAAGATGGGCATTCGTTTTATAGAGCTTCCCTTATTAAAGCGGTCAGCTTGGTTGCGTCGCTTTCCCCAATTGCGGAAAGGAGGGCTTTCTCATCCAATTTCGCCAGAATAATCTCTCGCATCTTGTGGAGATTTTTCAGCGATTCCTCCGTTGCTTTTTTCGGGTCCTCCCTATAAGGGAAGAGGTCAAAACTATACCATCCATTGAACCCCAGATAATCCAGCCAGAAAAGCAGTTCCAGCTGTTCAATGAAATGAACCGAGCCGAAGACGAGGTCATCATCAAATCGTTTCCAAGCATCGTTCAGATGGAGATGGAAGAGGCGCCCTCGCTTCAGGGCGAGGGAAGCGGAGGCGGCGAGGTTCTCGCCACCCATTAAAGCGTGTCCGAGGTCTATGTTTATCCCCAAATTCTTTGCCCCCACCGCCTCAATTATGCTGAGAGAGGTCCCTATGCTATCAACAAAGGATTTGCAGCGAGGCTCATAGGGCTTATATTCAAGGCAAAATGTGTGATTGGGCTTTGAAGAGGTTATCTCCTTTAAAGAGTCAATCAACCAATCCCACACCTCGGCGTAATTCGTTTGGAAGGGATAATCAAATCCATCGGGACCGAGCCACATAATCGTCATATTGCATCCCGCTTTCTCCGCTATATCCGCAGCTCCCTTCACTAAATCTATTGCCTTTCTGCGGATTTGGGGATTGGGATTGGTGAGAGAGCCGAAGCGGAAATCCGTATATCCGTGAAGATAGGGTCCGACATTGGCGACCTTGAGATTTAAATCTTTCATTATCGCTAAAATTCTTTCCAGATTCCCTTCGTTTAACTCGCTTGGGTAATGGAACTCAACTCCTTCCAAGCCCTCAATGCTTGCGATGAGTTCCAGCCTCTTCTCCAAAGGGATATCTTCTCTATAGCCATCCTTCTTGAATCTATCGCCGCAGGCGCCGAAATACCAGATTCCACAAGCGAAACGAGGATTGGTTTTGAGTTTCATATTTTCCCCTCCTATCTTCTCATATAAAGAGTGGCGACGACGATGGATAAGGTGAAGAAGATAATAGCTGCCCACATAGTGAGCTTATCAAGCCATTCTTCATAGCCTGGTTTGAGTTTAAAGGGAGTAGTTACCTTTCCTCCTATGGTTCCGGAGATTCCCGCCTCCCTTTTCGTCGTTTGGATAGCAACCAAGAAGATGAGGACGACAGCGGATATTAATTGGAGGATATTCACTAAAGTAACCATATATTTTCACCTCATTAGTATTTTGTCTTAATTTTCTCCAAATGTCAAATTAAAAAGGGGAGATAAGATTACCAAGAAGCGACTTGAAGATATTTAGAGCTGATTGCAATCTCTCAAGATGAAGGGGCTTACGGTATTCCATTTTATGTATTGGCTTATCAACTTGTCTTTCACCTTCAAGGAGGGTTATTATATGTAAGTCTATATCAAAGTAAGAAAGGAGGGTGTGGGTTGAAGGACTCCCAAATAAAGGTTTAGGTGTAGAATAGTCCTCACCAAGTTGGCTTTCCAATTGAAATAGAACGAAGGAGATGCGAGGGAATACTTGTTTAAGCAATGTGAAATCAACGAGTATCCTTTTGAGCATAGCGTTTTCAGTATAAGCCTTGCACTCCACTGCGACTCTAAATTCATCGTCAATGTATAAATGGATATCGGTTTTTAAAGGATAATAAAATTTCTTGATGTTTTTCTTGATATAATCTCTAATTTCCTCGCTCTAGATTCTCTCCAAATAATCCTCTTTTAAAGGGATTTTTACCCTTTGCTGTTTATATGATAGCCTCGCTGGGTCATTTCCTAAATCCTCCCAAGCAAGCTCTATTAACTTCTTCGCCATTTTCTCGACCAGGGGTATAAACAGGAGTGTTTTTTACTCTTTCTTCAGCCTTTTTACAATATTCCTCCGAAATATCTATCCCCACATATATCCTGCCCAATCTCTTCGCAACCGCTGTTGTTGTTCCTACGCCATTGAATGGGTCTAATACGACATCTCCCCTATAGCTGAAAAGCTTTAACACCCTCTCAACTAAAGCTTCTGGGAACATAGCTGGATGTCCATATTTTTTCATATTCATTTCTGGAGGGATGTCCCATTTTCCATATACCCATTTCTTAAATTCTTCCCCACTTATATCAGCTAGCTCGGGCTTACCAGGATGTTTTAAATCTCCTTTGCAGAATATTTCCAAGAATTCCCAAGTGTATTTCAGGTATGGATTGCTCGGGCTTCGCCAGCTTCCCCAAGCCGTGTACTTGCAGTTATAGTTATGCTTATCCCAGATTATCTCGCCTTTCCAAATCAATTTATTATTGAGGAAAAAGTTGGAAATTATGTGATGAATAGGGATATAATCCGAATATAGAGGTTGGACATTGACGATTATTCTTCCTCCATATTTCAAGACCCTTATGCATTCTTTGAATATGGCGAAAAGCTTCTCAAAATATTTCTCCCACTCCATTTCGTCTCTGTGGACTTCATATTCCAGACCAAAATTGTATGGTGGCGAGGTGAAGATTAAGTCTACGCAATTATCGGGAAATCTCTTTAAAACCTCCTCACTATCACCCACTATTATCTTGTTCACGAATTCTTCGGGCAATGGATTGTTCTTCCTTGAGAATTTATGCCCTCTCGTGTAAAATAATTTTCCCCTCTTTGCTTCTTTCTCTTTCCTGTCAATAACCTTCCGTTCCTTATCATAATCAACATACAACCTCTTCTTCCCCTTTAACCCATAGCTTCTTATATTTTCTATTTCCTCTAAAATCTTCTTCAGAAGTGAAGAAGCCCCTTCTCCTGCGGAATTAATCAATTTTTGAACATTTTTCCTAAAATCCCTTATATCCAACTGACGAAGGTGAATTATTAGCTCGTTATCCACCAGTTCTGGATAGATGTCCTCCTTTGGGTAAAGAGAGAAAAGATGGGCAATAATGGGAAAGCTTTCCCCGATATTGGGAGCTGTGATTTTGATTATTTTATATCCTTTTTCCTTGAGTTCACTGCTCATTCCACAATCAATTATAAATTTTATTGAATGGCGTTAATCTGTCAAATATCTGTATAATCTCCAAACATTATAGATTCCTTCTAATTCTCTATTCTCTTCATTGTCATTGCGAGGAGCGAAGCAAGAAGCAAATCATACTTTTGTAATTGCGAGCCTGAACGCTTTAGCGTTCAGGCTCGCAATCTCCTATTTTGGGGGGATGGATTGTGATACCTTCCATTAAATAAATAAAGAAATTGGCTTTCACCAACACGGTTCGCAAACCTTTGGTTTGCGAACCGAGATTGGCTTCGCCAACGCAGTTCACAAACCTAAAGGTTTGTGAACCGAGATTGCCACGCCTCCCTTACGGGAGGCTCGCAATGACAAAACCCCTTCCTTTTTTAGCGAGTCCAATATCTCTATGAGATTATTCCATATCATCGGGTTTCTTCAATGCTTCCCCTTTTTTGGCTTTTCTTTCGCCAATTCTTGTCGGACGACGATTGGGACATATCCAACCTCCAAGCCCTTCGGAGGGGTCACTATCTGGGCTGGGTCAAGGTCAACGAGTTTGCTTACTGTTGGGGGAAGGAGATAATAATCAAAAAGAGATTTTATATTCTCGTTCCAATATCTATGAATCATTTCCACTCTTTTCTGCATTCTTTCCCTTTCCTCTTTCGTTAACCCTGCATTCAACAACGCTGGCTGGTCGGCGAATCTATACCAGTAATATGTGACAACGCTTCCATCCCCAAGATATGCCTTGAATGGCCCAGCCACTGGTCCGGGCTTCTTCCAACAGCTCTCTGGGTCATCGGGGGTAGTAAAAGGTTTAGGATTTGATTCAGGAGGAGGGAATTTCACTTCTTTAAGTTTTTGGTACACTTCCGTGGGGATTTCCTCGGGCAAAACCGGAACCACCCTTGCTTTCTTCGGGTCATCCGGATTCTCTACACGATAATACTCGGGAAGGATTACATAACCTCCGTAATTCTTCACATATTTCGGATTCCACTTGAACCCAAAAGTATGTTCATCAACGGCTATAGGAGTAGCGAAGGCTAACCAATCCAGAGGCACCACCTTTTCCTCCTTTTCCTTACCCGTTGGGATATAAAGTGACAGGCTGGGGTAGTGTCCTTCCTTAACGGCAACTTTTCGGATATACACATTATTTGGGTCTAATTTACCCGCGGGAGCTGGTCCTCCGGAAAACCAAACCTTGAGTGGCTCATAAAATGCCTTCTCATTAAAGACCATATCCCTGTGGTGGACGACAGAAACTCCATCGTGATTTATGGTATATATAAATTTTGCCATTCGCACATACATCACGCCGTTTTTATCCTTTGCTATTCGGCAAGGGATAGAATGAATCTCTTTGGCACAAGTTCTATTGGGGTCCGCTGGCTTGCTATCGAGAAAGCGACCAGCAAATTCTGGATGGTCAAGGGTATAACGAGACCAGAAATAGGGAGTGAAGAAGGCAACTGGTCCCTTGAAATTGTTTGTGCTTAGGACAAGAGTCCAACAATTACCCCCTGTAGGGATATCTTTCCCATCCGTTTTATCCTTCGGGTCCGCAAGGGGAAGGTTAATATACCCATAACCAATCAATCCGCCCCTCTCATCCTTGGGAATGAAAAGGATGCCATCGGGAGGGAAAAGAAGACGATTGCTGAGCTGGGCAACCGCATATAAACCACAACCCGGTTTATCCCAGCTCCCTGTCCCTTTAATAGGAGCATCGGCTATCTCGCTAAACTTCGGCGCAACTCCTCCCATTCCTGACAACTTGTGCATTCCACAGGGGAATCTAATCCCAGGACCTACCCATCCTAACCCTCCCTCAATATCCGAATATATAGGTGAATCCTGAGCAAACATCCAAGTAGTGCTTGACCCCAATGCGAAGGATTCTTCCTTCCAAAATGGGGGCAATTTACACACGGGAACATAGCGTAAGAATCCATATCCAAAGCTTCTATCAACCCCTCTCTCCATAGGCACGCGTAAAAAGCCACCGAAATGCGCTTCTATCAATTGGTCCTCCGCGCTAACCCCAATCTCCGGGCTGACAAGCAGAAATGTTAAAAGGGAAATCGGTAAAAGCTTTTTAAACATTCTCTATCCCTCCTTTATTTTATTTCTAATCTTAATGATCATAATCAAAAATACATAAACCATCGTGATGCTTGGAAGTTATGACGATATACTTCATTCCCGCCTCTTTTGCCAGCTTTACCCATTCTTCAGGGTCATATTTCGTGGGATTGAATTGGGAGCGGAGCTTCTCATACTCGGGAATGGGGATGCGTTCGTTGTGCATAACCCATTCTGCTCTTCCCGGTATCGCGTAGAGCCCCCAATGAATGAACATCCCGAAGTTCGCATCCTTCCACCAAGCGAGACGGTCTGCTTTAAGGACAGGCAATGTAGTGGCTGTGGCAAATAAAACAACAAACATCCAGATTGCTTTGAATGATGCCACAGTTGGCTTCAACGGAACTTTTTTTCATCTCCCTTGCTTCTTTGGTTTTTCTTTCGCTAATTCTTGGCGGACGGGGATTGGAACATATCCAACCTCCAATCCCTTCGGCGGTGTCACTATCTGAGCTGGGTCAAGGTCTACTAGCTTGCCTATCGTTGGGGGAAGGAGGAATTCTTTATTTTTATTCCAATATCTATGAATCATTTCCACTCTTTTCTGCATTCTTTCCCTTTCCTCCTTCGTTAACCCTGCGTTCAATAGCGCTGGCTGGTCGGCGAATCTATACCAGTAATATGTGACAACGCTTCCATCCCCAAGATATGCCTTGAATGGTCCCGCCACAGGTCCGGGCTTCTTCCAACAGCTCTCTGGGTCCTCAGGCGTGGTGTAGGGCTCCGGTGCTGGCTCAACAGGGCGAGTGAATTTTATCTCCTTGAGATGGGTCTCTGGCGGGACTTCCTCGGGCAATACAGGAACCCACTTCGCCTTCTTCGGGTCATCAGCATTCTCTAAACGATAAAATTCAGGTAGTATGACGAAATCGCGATATTTCCTCACGAATTTAGTATCCCATTTATATCCATAAGTGTAATCATCTATTCTTATAGGAGTGGCGAAGGAACTCCAATCCAAGGGAGCTCTCATCTCCTCATTCTCTTTTCCCGTGGGGATTCTGATTTCCCAGGTGCTGTAGCCCCCTTCTTTTATTTTCCGAACATATGCTCCCTTCGGGTCTATTTTCCCCGTAGCATGCGGTCCACCGGAAAACCAAGCCTTAACGGCTTCCCATATCGCTTTTTCGTTATAAACCGTGTCCCTATGGAGGAGCACAGTGACTCCATCGTGATTTATGGGGAACAAAACCTCCGCTATGCGTGCGTATAGTTCCCCCTTGCTGTCCTTCGCTACCCTACAGGGAATCCATTGTGTCTCCATTTGAACAGCCCTGTTGGGGTTCGCTGGCTTGCTGTCAAGGAGGCGTCCCGCCCATTCCGGATGCTCAAGCGCGTGATTGGACCAGAAATAAGGAAGGAAGAAGGCAACTGGTCCCTTGAAGTTGTTGGCATTAAGGAAAAGCGTCCAGCAATTTCCTCCCGTGGGTATATCCTTTCCATCGGTTTTATCCTTTGGCTCAATGAGGGGAAGATTTAGATAACCATAGCCGAGCAGTTCCCCTTTCGCTCCATCCTTTATCCGCAGACCATCTATGGGGAAAAGGAGGCGATTGCTGAGCTGGGCAACGCCATATACACCGCTCCCCGGTTTATTCCATCTTTCCGTTCCGTGAGAGGGACCGTTGGCTATCTCCGAGAAATTGGGCGCCACTCCTCCCATTACGAACTTCGGCGTTTCCATTGGAAATCTCGTATCCCTCCACCAGCCAAGTCCTCCCTCAACATCTGAATATACGGGAGAATCTTGGGCGAACATCCAGGTGCCGGGCAATCCCGATTGGAAGCTGTGACCGGGATAATGCATAAGAAGCGGCCAGGCGGGGACATACATAGAGAATCCATATCCGTAGCTTCTGTCAACGCCTCCCTCAACGGGTAGGATTAAATAACCGAAGAGATATTCTCTTCCATTCTCTCCCATAAGCTTCACCTCAGGGCTGATGAAGATTAAAGAGAAAAGAAAAATCAGCAAAATCTTTTTAAGTATTCTCATTATTTATCCCTCCTCACCTTATTTTAACTCTCAAGGCGAATATTTTATCTTCCGGCTTTCTTTCCAGCTCAATGATTAGCCCTCTTTCCGATTGTCTCCATTTGAGCTTCTCATAGCTGGGAAGCAATTCCACCTCCTTGACTTCAACAGAATGGGGATTGCCTGCTCTAAGCGATTCTATCATAAGTTGATTTCCTTTCGGGCTATTCATAAAAATGGCGTAAAGATAATCGCCCTTTTGAGTGAAGCGGATATCCCTTGGTGTGAATTCTATTTCCGTGCCGTCTACAAAGGAACCAGCGGGAAAATCTATCGGTCCCTCCTTATATTTGACCCAAGGGCGAGTTCCATAGATAGCCTCTCCATAGCGGGAGAGCCAATTTCCTATCTTCAAAAGAATTTCCTGCTGCTCTTCTGGAATCGTTCCATCGGCGCGAGGGGCTACATTGAGGAGAAGACATCCGTTCTTGCTGACGATATCGGCGAGTTGGCGAATGATATGTTCTGGAGACTTATAATCGGGGTCCTGGATATGACACCAGGATTTTCTATCTATTGAGGTATCGGTCTGCCAGAAGAAGGGGCTAATATCACCAAGCTGCCCTCTTTCCACATCCAAAACAGCTGTTCCCTCAGGGAAAGCATCATATTTATAAGTAATCACGACTCCTTCTCCCCACTGGTGTCCCCTGTTGTAATAATATGCGGCGAAGAATTGAAGATAGGGAGCAAAGACGGGTCTTTCGTGTAGCCACCAATCAAACCAGACGAGGGATGGTTTATATGTATCAACGAGATGGATGAGGCGCTCAAGCCAGTGATTGAGGAAGTCTTCATCGGGAGAGGTATCCTCGGGCTGGGCGGGACCGTAGAAATCAGCGTATTGGGGGTCGTTGACATCGGATTCAATGAGCTTTCCCGGGTGGAACCAGAACCAATGTTCAGCGAAATGATAAGAGAGACAGAAGCGGAGTCCGTTCTCCCTTGCCGCATTTCCCAATTCGCGCGCCACATCTCTCTTCGGACCCATTCGCACGGAATTCCAGCGAGTGAAGGGGCAATCATACATAGGGAAGCCGTCGTGGAATTGAATAACCGGGACAATGTATTTAGCTCCCGCTTTCTTAAACAAATCAACCCAAGCATAAGGGTCCCATTTCTCTCCCTTGAATAAGGGAATGAAATCCTTATAGCCGAACTTCGTCTGGGGACCATAATGCTGGATATGATAATGGTATACGGGAGAATCCTTGACATACATAAAGTGGGGATACCACTCACTGTAGAAGGCGGGAACGGAGTATAGACCCCAATGGATGAAGATGCCGAACTTGGCGTCAAGATACCATTGAGGGACTTGATAATTCTTGAGCGATTCCCAGTTTGGTTCAAAAGGTCCTTCTGGGAGAGTAAACTTAAAAATCATAAATACTTCCCTCCTTTGAAAGGATTTTTAAAATTATACCAAAAATTTGGCTTTATTTATGCTTAAATTTCTAATTCAAACTAATCTGCGGGACCACCTCCCCATTTAGACCAGAAGGTCAGGTTGTCTTTGTTTCGGAGAGGGTAGAACAGCTTTCCACAGTTATTGGCGATACTCATAAAGTTCATCCATTTTGCATGTCCATCGGCGAACACCAAATTAGAGCCTTCGGTATGACGAGTATTACTTCTTAACCTGACCTTACGATTACACCCTGCATTACAGACATTTGCGTAAACGACAGTTCTCCCGCCACACGCAACCGAACCTAAGGAAGAATCCGCAATGGCGACCGTCTCAGCAGGTGTGGGAAGCTGGGATTGCTTTATAATTGTGGTGTTATATGGGCAGACGCGGCCCATATACGGGTTATAACCAACATTTACATAATAGCCGTAAAAACTCCCTGGGTAAACATAGTCCAGATTGCTAGCGGAGCCATCTGGGTTCTTTCTGTTCACAAGATGCCTACCCATACTACTTGAGGGGCACTGCCAAACTCCTGGGCTCTTCACATAGGGGTCGAGCCTATAAGCCGCTGTCATCTGGAAGTACTGATTGGGTTGAAGTGAACACCACATTATGTTGAAAGGATATCCTTCGTCCCAATCTTGAACATACATCATCAGAGCCTGTCCTATCTGCTTCAAATTTGACAAACAAGCTGTTTTGCGAGCTTGTTCCCGAGCTCTTGAGAAAACGGGGAAGAGAATGGCGGCGAGAATGGCGATGATAGCTATGACCACAAGCAACTCAATCAATGTAAAACCTCTCTTCTGACACTTAATAAACATTTTCTAAAACACCTCCTTTTATTTATTTTGCCCCCAATCGCGATTTCCGGACTTTCCGGCGAGGGAGAAGAGGGGGCAAAATCTTCCCCCTCCTTTCTAAACCACTTGCTTGGCACCACCTCTTCTCATCTATCCTCATAAAAGAAGGAGCTCCAAGCCTTTCCGAGGCCTGGAGCTCCCATAAATCCTTTGGAGAAAGAACAAAGATATCAGAGAGAGAGAGAGAGAGGAGATTCTCTCCTCTTTTAAGAGGAGCAATCTTCTCCAATCATTTAAGACGCTCACAAGCATTTTTATTACAAACATTAAGTCAATAACCTATCAATATTTGGTAGTGTTTGCTTTAATAATGACTCCCAATTGCGTATTTTACCCATAGCCAGGAAGATGTCAATATTTATTTGAAACACTATAAACATTTTACCACAACCCTGTATTTCGTCAATACCTTGTATAATTTTCTATAACATTTTGAGACTCCTTCTAATTTCCCTATCCTCTGCATTGAAAGTAATAGGAGCATAAGACGAAATTGCCATGGCTTCCCAAAGTGAAGCCTTGCAAGGACAAAATTCTTTTGAAATTAATCACTCAGACGAGAACAAAATGATTTTTTAAAAAACTTTTTCTCCCTCCTCTTTATTGTTATAATGAATCCAAATGTTGATGAAAAAATTGAGGAAATCCCTCGGTTTCACCTTCCTCTTCCTTGCCTTCACCCCCCTCTCTTATCCCTCCCTCTCCGGCACATTCCTCCAACTTGATGGCTCCAATCTACCCTGGCGGGAAGAGGAGTGGAGAAAGGAATTATCCTACATAAAGCAAATCGGAATGGATACCCTGATAATCGCTTCCGTCGCCTCCGATTCCACCTCTTTTTATCCCTCTCGCTTCCTCTCAATGTTCCAACAATCGGGAACGAAAGACCCAATTGAAACCCTCCTCTCCCTCTCCGATAAAATGAGGATAGATGTCTATCTCGGTCTCTATAGATGGAATTGGAAGGGGAAAGGGAGCGAGGAGGACTTTGAGAATTTCGCTGACTTGAACATAAAGGTGGTAAAGGAGCTCTATAGCTTGTATTCCAAACACCCTTCCTTCAAAGGATGGTATATCTTGAGCTGGGAATTGGGAAATGCGCCTCCGATTGAGAATGTGGCTGTCAAAGCTTATAAAAGAGTGGTTGATTTCCTCCGAAAGCTGAACCCGAAGAAGAAAATAATAATCGCTCCCTATTTCACATTGGATATATCCCCCGAGAAATTGGAGGAGGGATGGCGAAAGATTTTGCCCTTCCTGAAGATAGATATTTTGGCTCTTCAAGATGGAGTGGGGTGCGATAGGGGGATAAAACCTGAGCATATACCATCTTACTTTTCCTCTATGAAAAAAGCCTGCGAGGAGAACAAGGTTGAATTTTGGGGAGATTTGGAGATATTTGATATCCCGGCGGGATGGAAGCCGGCGAAGATTGAGAGGATAAGGGAGCAAATTGAGAAGATGAAGCCATTCGTCAAGAAGATAGTGGTTTGGGAGTTCAATCACTATATGAGCCCTTTGAAGGGAGAGGAGCAAAGGAAATTGTATGAGGAATATAAAAATTTTTACCAAAAGGAGGTTGAGAGAAGATGAAGCTTTTGGAAGGGAAAATCGCATTGATAACGGGAGCGAGCAAGGGGATAGGGAGGGCGATAGCCCTGGCTATGGCGGATGTGGGAGCGGATATAATCGCAACGGCGAGGACGGAGGAGGAGCTGAAGGAGCTTTGCGAGGAGATAAGAAAGAAGGGAAGGAGGGCGGAATACATCGTTGCCGATTTGAGGAGCACTGAGGAGGCGAAGGCAATGGCTCAGAGGGCGCTGGAGATATTCAGGAGGGTTGATATATTGGTCAATAACGCTGGTGTTAGCTATCCCCAACCCGCCCTTGAGACGACGGAGGATAGGTGGGACGAGACTTTCCAAATCAACTTGAAATCACTCTTCTTCCTCACCCAAGTTATAGCGAGGGCGATGGTTAAGCAAGGAGGCGGAAAGATTGTCAACATCTCATCACAGGCGGGATTGGTCGGATTGGAGGACCACGCAGCTTATTGCGCCACAAAGGGGGGATTGATACTCTTAACGAAGGTATTGGCTATAGAATGGGGGAAATATAAGATAAATGTGAACGCCGTCGCACCAACAATCATAATGACGCCGATGGCGGAGAGGGCTTGGGCTGATGTCAAGAAGAGAGAGGAAGCGCTTAAGAAAATACCTATAGGGAGGTTCGGCAAGCCGGAGGATGTAGTGGGGGCGGTCATCTTCTTAGCCTCCCCCTACGCCGATTTAATCACGGGCGCCGTCCTCCCCATAGACGGCGGCTACACCGCTCAATAAATAAGAAGTCAAGCCCCTCATTACTGGGTATCTGATTTCAATTGTTCTAATTTGCCGAGCAGTTGAGTCGCTCCTTCCCGAGCGAAGGGGATTTCTGCGTTTTCCGCTATGAAACGAACCAACTCCACTATCCTTGGGTCAATTATCTCCATCTTCTCCTTTTCCAATCTATCGGATATGGTTTGAATTGGAAAGGTCCATATTCTCTCCGCCCAATATCTCATAAACTCAATCTGGGAACTCGCTATTTTGGTATCCGTCATCTTCTCCCTTATCTCATAGATTTTCTCTAAGATGAAGCTCTTGGAGTTTTTGATGAAGGGAATCAAATGTTCTACGGTAGCGGGTTCAAGCATCAAGACAAGGGCTCTATAGGATTCCAATTTAAGCGCTATTATCTCGCTGTTCAATAGCTCTATTAGGTAGGGGATGGCTCTTGTATCCTTGAACTTCTCAATGAATTCAATCGCCTTCAGTTTCTCCAAAGGATGGACTTCCTTCTTGCCCAATAATGAGAGGCAGTGTTCAAGCGCCAAGGGGGTGGGTCTTTCCACAAGGATGTTTAAAGCTTCAATCCTCACCATTAAGTCCTCATCGTTGAGGGCGGTAATGAGGAGCTCATATGGTTTGGGAACCCTTCTTAAGGATTGGATAATGGCATAGCGAACAGCGGCGTCTTCCTTCTTCATGGCTTCCCTCAATCTTTCCATTCCCTTTTCCCCCAAGTTCATCATCCAAGAAACAATGGGCTCAAAGGGAGGAGAGAAATAACCGCAATCAATGAAGAAATTAGGAGGAACGGGAATGTAATCATCTATGTTAGGCTCTTTTGGCTTAGAGGCTTTCCTCTTCAAAAATTGGAAAAGAAGCTCTATATCCTTTTCTCCTTCCAATTCCCCAAGGGAAATAACTGCTTGATATAACAACAAATAGTTGTCTTCTTCTTTTATGACCGTTCGCAGAGGTTCTATCGCTTCCTTCACCTTCAGAGAACCGAGGAGTGCCGCCGCTTCAGCCCTAATGTAAGGAGCTTCGCTTTTATCCATAAGAAGCTGAAGACAGGGCTTTATGGCGGCGCTTTCTTTTCTTTTCTCCAAGATTTTTAGAGCGAGCCCACGCAAGGAAATATCTTCCTTTTTATCCAAAGCCATCTGGATAAGATATGGGGAAAGAGTTTTAGGGATAGTATTAAGAATCATCGTTCCTATGTAATATCGTAGACCGCTGTTCTCGCTTTTATCTATGAATACCTTGATGAGCTCTCCCGCAACATTCCTGCTTCCCATATCACGGAGCATCATCACCAACTCCTTCCGCGCCTTCGGATTCTCCTTCTTGTTCGATATGAAGGAGACGATATAAGGAAGGGAGCGGGGACCAAGCGCCTTTATCCGTTCCTTTATCTTATTGAGATAAGAATAATCATAGCGGAGGGAATCCTCACCGAAATATTTTGAGTATAAAGTGAAGAGGATTTCAGGGGAATTCGTTTTCTCCAATAATTTCTCAATTAAATACCGGCATTTATCCCTCAGCTCTTCCAAATTGGTTTTTGCATAGACATCCGCCAATAAAGGAAGGGCTTTCTCTCCCAAAAATTCGCTTAAAGCGGTAGCACAAGCATTCCTTAAGGCAATATATGCGGTTTCATCAAGGAAGATGCGAGTGAAGGAATCAATTATTCTTTTCTCCTTAAAATTTTTCAGGAATTCAATTGCTAATGCTTTTCGTTCAAGCGTTTCATCCGTTCCTCTGAACCTTCCGCCCATTTTGACATATTCCTTCTCTGTTCTCCCCCTCTCGCCCTCTAAAATATCAATAAGTCCCGATATCACGCTTTCCCTAAAGGAGGGATTGGAGAGGGCTAAATCCAAAAGCTCTGGCCATTTAGACATCGATTTCAGGATGAATTGAATCACCTCTTTTCTTCCCATTTTGATTAGGATTTTAGCGGAATGAAAGGAAGATGGGTCATCTTCTCTCAAGAGAGCAAGGAGCACTTTAGCGGCGGGCTCGCCTATGCTCGCTATATAATCCTCTAAAGCGTCGAGGTCGGATTCATCCTGCGTGAAGCTTTTGATGGAGAAATAGGCCTGAAGAAGGGGGTAAATTCCGAAAGCTTCGTAGGTGATGGAACAAACCTTCTCGTAGAATGAGCCTTTTTGATAAACAGCCTTCCAGAAGGGGGCGCTGTTTGGGTCCTTGAATTTGCTCCAGCTCTTCTCCATATCGGGTGGGAGTTGCACAGGCGGGTTCACAATCCCCTCAAAATCCCTTTCAATGGAGAAGCCATCTTCCGTTTTGAATCTTATTTTCCCTTTTATATGGGCGCCGGTGTAAAGGAACCCCTTATCCGGATATTCCCTTCCCAGCGCTTCGTAGGAGATGTAAATATACATCCTCGCTTGACAAGGTGTTCTGTAGTATGTTCTCGGAACCTCCAATCCCGCTTCTTGTAGGAAATGGAATTCCACAAGCCGATAAGGAAGTTTATCCTCTTTTGGTGTAAGAGGAGCTTCAAAGTTCTCATAGGTTTCATAGACCCTTAATGCCACCCTCTTCACATCCCTAACGGCAGGATGCCAATAAGCCCTATTCTTCGCCTGTTGCCTTAAATATTCCCAACTGCTTATGCCTTGGGGAATGTTAATTCCGTCGCTGGCAAGGCAGATTA